>WYEB01000049.1_pt1 | contig 53223 bp, 65 predicted proteins | sample 6343061 | NCBI WGS metagenome assembly WYEB01 (sample SAMN13812332, study PRJNA600296) | hot springs metagenome | biome: ENVO:00000051; feature: ENVO:00002007; isolation source: sediment sample from Evening Primrose shelf | place: USA: Yellowstone National Park, Evening Primrose Hot Spring ... | reverse complement strand
GACCCCTTGGCGAGCTTCTCCAGCACCCCCATGAGGTGGGGCACTATCCTCTTGTTCAGCAGGAGCGAGAAGGCCCTCCTCGCCGCCAGATACCCCCTGCGTATGTCCTTGAAGAAGCCGAGGTAGAGCGTGCGGCGGGTCTTCCTGCCCTTGATGTAGGCCTGGGCGTAGACGGCGTATCCGCTCCTGTCCCGCCTGGCCCACACGTAGAAGGACACGCCGACATCTGTAGCGGAAAAGAGGTACACCGACCTGGCATTCGGAAGGACCCGAGGATACATGGGAAAAGAGAAGGCAGAGGTATAAAACGCTTCCGCCTTGGGCAACATTTAAAAGAAAATGCCCACCCGCATCCATGGGACCTCCAAGCGCGTTCTTGAGGGTTGACGACCGCAAGTTCTACATAGAGGCTCGGCCCATATGGGACGGAAGGCTTTGGTCGGCGCTCAGCGAGCTGGCCTCAAGGGAGGGATGCGGGGTGCACATAGACGCGCAGGGGGACTCGGTGAAGATAGACCTCAAGTCCTGCGACGGCCCATATCCCTTCGTCTTCAAGGCGGTTCCCAGGATCAAGCGGCCCCCCGGAATGGGCATGGGGACGTACGAGTGCTCCTTCGACGGCAGATACCTGCTATGCACCAAGGTTCCGTTCATCTAGAATGCGTGGCCTTCAGGGTGAGCTCCAAGGCGCTGGGCGGGGTGAGGGAGGTTCAGATCTGCGTGGAGGGCAACAGCGCTTCGGTCTTCGGAGACGAGGCGGCCTTGAGCTTGATATTTGGATCAAGCAGGCCCTTTGCCGTCCACGGCAACGAGTGCGCCCTGCGCAGGATGCTTGCCGGCGCCCTTATGGCGGCCCTATACGAGGGGCAGATAGAGGTGTTGTCCCCTACGCCTGACCGCCTCTCCAAGTGCTGAGCAGAAGGGAGGGAAAAACTTTTTTAATTTCGGAAAGGATCAGCCCTATGTCTGCTTCTTGGCCGCCTGCGCGGGTTGCTTCGGCTTGATGACGGACAGTAGAAGTTCTTTCATGGAGTTCTTTATGTATGTCATAGCGAGGCCATAGACGTCCTCCAGCTCGGGCGGCACCGAGGGGGGAGGAGGCGCAGTCCTCCTACCTCCCTCCTCCTTACTTATGAGCTCCTGCCTCACCTTCAACTCCTCTACCGACTGTGTAAGCTGTTCAAGCGCGGCCCTCACCTGGGCCAGGGCGTCCTCCTGGATCTGGGGCGCCTGTTGCACCTGCTGTACCTGAGGCATCAACGTGCCCACCGCGCGGTTCACCTCCATCACCATGCCGGTGATCATGGAGATGGCGCGGAGGGCGCGTATGAGGTCGGCCACGCTCATGTTCTCGAACTCCTCTACGCCGTACTTCTGCTTTACATATGACGCAAGGGCCTCGGCTATCAGCTCGGCCCTATCCTTGTCCAGGAGGAGGGCCGACTCCTCAAGGGCCTTGGCGACCTCCTTGGGAAGCTCCAGCTTTACCTTTTGGGCCATCTGATCACTTCATGAACGTGCTCACCAAGCAGTCGGCCACCTCCTCCGGCTTGCCCTTCGACATGCAGTCGTACATGGCGGTCAAAACCCTTATCCCCATCCTAGTGGAGCCTATCTCGAAGGCCAGCTCCGCCCGGTTCGGACCCAACTGCTTCAGATGTATAAGCTTGAACGACCTGACCACCATCTTCGCCATGTTTGGGTCCAGGCCGACCACGGCCCCCGCCGAGAAGTTGCCCTCCTCAAGCTCCCTCAGCCCCTCCTTGAGGGAGGAGAGGAGGGGAGAACAGCAGTCCTGCTCGGTGCATCCGGCCCTGCAGTCGGACTGAATATATACGCGTATATAGCTCTCGTTGTCGGTCTCGTACCTTACGGAGACGTTCAGACCGCCCACAGTGTTGCTCAAGGAGCCTATCACCTCCTCCGCCTGCTTTGCCACCTCCTCTTGCCCGGCCATGACGGCTGTTCCTCAGCCAATTAAAAACCTTCCCATAAAGCGTCGCCTATTCTCTTTGCATAAGATAGAAATGTATATATAGTTATTCTCTAGGTATTTGGGTTTACGCCGTTCCTTCATCGACGAGTGCGCTTATGCTTTACACTAAATAGATAAAGATAGAATAATACTGTAAAGCGAATTGGCCGCCATTAGGATCATGGCGCTCAATTCCTATATCTCTTAAACAAAGTAAATGGAGACAGCTGAACTCTTTTGATCCTAGAAATTGAAAGCCAAGATCCTTCCGAGAAGCTCCTGGGTAGTTCGAAAACCCCTGGGTAGGTACGCCGAAAATATACAAAAGAAAGTAAAGGATTCGGGCGGTCGCTGGGTCCGGCCAAAGCGCAACTGTAAAGATGCACCCAAGCAAATCGCACACGGCGGACTGAGCGTCCGGGAGAAGAAGGGGCCTTGCCATAGACCACTGACGAATTAGCTTGTAGCCTAAATCAGAAGACTAAGCCAGATGCCGCCGGATGCCAAATGCCAACCCATGGCCCCAAGGAGGCCAAATACAGGATTCAATTCTCCAAGGGGCCATGCACGTTGAAGATGGGATGACTGATGATCGAATTCGAGGTGCCGATTCATCTCCTTTTATTATAGTATATATAAGATAATATAATTGAGACATAGGAGCTCTAATTTCGACACTAGGCTTGACAGACAATTTTGGACATAGATAAAGCGGTTTTTACGGCTTTAAGCTTCCGGGTTATCGGATGGGTTAGCTTATTGGCTAAATGAAATGATGGGAGCAGAACTCCACAGCCCCGAGTTGGGTTTTCTGTATCTCATCAGCCCCGAGCTGGGTTCAGCAGGTTTTGTAGTTCTTTATGTTTATAGATAAGTTTTGGCTTATTTAGCAAGGATATTGCGTGAAGGTTTTGGAGAGCATTCCGTAGGAACTTAAACTTAGTCAGGAGGCGGCGGCCTGCTACAGTTAATACCGACGCCTAAGAAAAGGAGGAGAGGCACGTAGTTTACTGAGTGATAAGGCGCAGTTAAATGGGGAGATGCGCAACACGCTGGATGGCATCCGGCGCGCCGGCAGTCCGCTGTTTATCTCATTGTCGCATCTTCCGTAGGGTCGTTCCGTAGGTTTGTATATTGACAAAACTAGATTATTATGTTTATTGGATACATAGAAAGAGCAAAATGCGGCGTTGCCTCGGAGCCGCGGGGCTCTCCTGGGCTGATGCATAGGCCCCTCTAGATATGCCTTCTCCGGCGGCCGCCGGCAGGAAAAGATAAATATATCCGTAGCTGGGGCCTCATGCAAACGGTGCAAGAGAGAGCTCAGCCGGCGAACTGCGTGGCCCTTGAGGCCATATCGCTCTACGACCTATCGTACGCCATAGAGGCGTCGAAGCTCAGGTCGGCTGGAGATGTGGACCTGGACTTGATAGAGAGCATAAGGAAGTACGGGGTGCTCGCCCCGATACTGGCAAGCAAGGAGGGGGAGAAGCTGAAGATCATAGACGGTTGGCGGGTTCTCCAAGCGGCGCTCCAGATATGGCGCACGTCCGTGGAGAGGCAGGCGGTGAAGATCCCGGTCATAGTCGACTCCTGCGGCCAGGCCGAGCTCAAGCGGGTGCTGACACACATATTGCAGAGGCCAGTGGCGAAGGTCGAGGACTGCAAGGTGTCGCTGATGAACAAGTTGCTCCAGAGCAAGGGGGCGATAAAGGTGCAGGACGTGCAGTGCCCAGTATGCAACGCCATACTGAGGCTGTACGCAACCGGCGCCCTTGAGGACGAGAAGCTCAAGGGGTACGTGGCCGACTGCCTCTCCCTGTACAGGTATGCGCTGAGCTACATGACGCTAACAGAGGCCATGGACCTTCTGACCGTGCTGAGGGCCCAAGGCGCAGAGGTTGGAGAGCTTGAGAAGGCCCTCAAGGAGAGGACCGAGGTGGAGAAGAGGAGGAGCACCCTCATGAGCTTCATAGGGAAGGGGGAGGGGAAGCAGGGCGAGGGCGGGCCCGTCGCTGAGCCGGCCCAGCCTTCCGTCAAGCCCCAAGGGCCATCGGCCGCCCAGCCCCCAGCCGCCTCTGCGGCGCCGCAACGGCCGCCCGAGGCCGAGCCGGCTACGGCTTCAGCTGGAGCCCAGCCCGAGGAGGAGGCCGAGGAGCTTGAGGGAGGGGAGGCGGCCGCCGCGGCCGGCATAAGGTCGCTGGAGCTGTTGAAGTGGCGCGAGGAGCACATGCAGGAGATAGAGGCCGCCAGGGAGAGGAAGAGGCGCCTCTACAGCTTGCTGTTGAGCTCGATGGGCAACGCGCATCTGGCCGACCTGGTGATAGCCTTGTTCACCAGCGACGAGGTCAAGGAGATCGCCTCCTGGTTCTCCAACGCTACCAAGGTGATGTCAGTCCAGCAGGTGACGGACAAGTTCGTGGAGAAGGCGTCGTCCTACCTGGATTCGCCGTCTCAGATAACGCTCACCAGGGAGGGCAGGAAGAAGCTCGCCGAGATGGCCGAGCTCTTCTCCATGCCTTCGACGTTCCTGCTGGACGAGATGATATCCATGCTCTACGACTTCGTCAACAAGAACGAGCTCTACAAGCTGGAGGACCTCAAGAGGCGCTTGGAGGGGTAGGCCGACGCTTTTTAATTAATCCCTCTCTTCTGCCATGCACCGCCTGTTCTCGACCCCGAGGTTCGTGGTCTCCCTATCCGAGAAGCAGTTCAAGGTGTTCGTCAGAACGGCCAAGGGGCTTGAGGAGGTTGATCCAGCATCCCTAGACGGCGAAGCGTGGAAGGAGATACAGGAGGCGGTAAAGAGTAGCTACGAGCTGGTCGAGCTGTATCCGGTGCTCATGGCTTGGAAGTTCGGCGTCAGGAGGGGCTGTGCCAAGAAGGGCAACAAGTGCGTGAAGAGGTACCTTGAGTACATAAGGAGGATCGAGGAGGAGGAGAGGCGCGAGAGGCTGTCGGGGCTGATCCCTCCGGGGTGGCCGAACCCGTTCTCCTAGGGGCCGGAGAGGCCGGCTGATTGGAATCCTCATCTCCGTTCTCCCCTTCCTTTCTCCACAGCCATCTCCTTTTAAATAACCGGTCTAAGCCTACATGTCGGCCACAACCAACTGCGTCCCGGTGTCGTCTTGCTCCGGCGTATGCGTCTCGGCGTGCGGCGGTGAGGGATACTGCGTCTGCAGTGCCGGCTCCCAGCAGGCCTCTCCCAGCCCTACGACCTCTTCAGCTACGTCGATAGACATATCGAGCATGGTCAACATGGTGGTGCAGATCATCCCGCTGATAATCATAATACAGCTGATGAAGGACTTCGGAGGCGGGGGATGCGGGGGAGGCTCAAAGTGAGGCGGCCCGTAGCCCATGTCGCTTTCGCTGACGCTGACCGCCTCGCAAGTGCCTCCCTACGGGACGGTAGCCTACAGGCTGGTGGCCGCCATAACTCCCCCGCAAGCCTCGGGCCTCCTGGTCTACACCCTTAGGGTCAGCTACTCTAACGGGGCCAGCGTAGACATCCCGATCTCCATCCCATCGGGCGCTACCTCGGTGGCATCGGCTTGGTACGAGCAGATACTGCCGTCGGTCCTCTACGACCCGAGCGGCAACGTCTATCTGCCTACAAGCGGCACCCTCTACGACCAGAACGGCAACGCCGTGGCCACGGCCGCGGTTCAGATCGTGCAGGAGCAACTGCCGCAGGGATACGCCAGGGCAGTCCTCGTGTACGGCCTACAGCAAGGCGACGAGGTGTCCTTCATCCAGACGTACGCCTCTATGGACAAGAACGTCCAGCCGAACGCGGTAAACATGGGCGGCTTCGTCCGCACCTACGTGGTCGTTGTCCCGAACTTCTCCTCCATATTCCAGATAGCCGTAGTTAGGAACGGCAAGTTCTACCTCTACACCCGGGTCTTCAACTTCACAGATCCCGACCCAGCGGCCTCCGTCACCGTCCCGATAGGCGATAATGCTGGAGGGAGGTTCGACACGGACAGCTCGGCCACGGCCGTGGTCTTCGACCCCGCGGACTACGACGGAATAGCCGGGTTCAACTTGGTCATGCTCCCGAAGAACATAGCCCAGTTCGGCATCTCGTATCAATCCCAGAGCGCGGCGTATGAGGGGTTGCCGACATCTGGCGTGGACCTACAGAGCGCGAACGTCGGCATGCAGTACATGTCCTATCTGGACTACTGCGCCAGCTCGAACGCCTGCCAGGGGGTTAAGGCGTACAACCAGACGGACACGTCTTGGGGTTCGAGCACCGCTACTCCAGTCGCATATCTGGGCATATATGGGCAGTACTCCGGAGGCGCAACCGCGGCAGGCCTCAGCGACATAGCCGCGAAGATAGTTAGCGCCCTCCGCGAGCTGGCCCCCTCAATAAGCAAGGACGACGCCTTCATAATCGAGGAGTACCCGCCTGAGGGTAGTGGGGGTGTGGTGAGGAAGATATTCGCGTTCTTCGGGGCTAAGGCGTCGGCCGCGGTGGGCTCACTCAAGGAGGTCCTCGCCAAGGCCGCCAGCAAGACCGGCAGGTTCGTCGCCGACTTCTGGAGCAAGGTGCCCGGCTGGGTGAAGATAGTGGCAGTCCTCTTCGGCGTGGCGGCCAGCTTGGATGCCGCGAACAACCTGGTAAAGAGCGTGAACCAGAGCACCGCCCTTTCCCTCTGCTCCCAGCTGACGCAGACGTGTGCGGCGTTGGTGGCCTCGTACAACAACTGCATAAAGGCGGGAGGGCAGGACTGCTCTAACATAGTGAACTCCAGCCTGGCCCAGATGTGCGCCTCCTGCGGCACGGCCGTTCAGACCGTTACGCAACAGTCCCAGCAACAGTCCTCCTTGGATCTCACGGGACTGCTACAGCTTGTGCTAGTCTCGGCCGTGCTCATCTTGATGGTCAAGCTGATGAGGTAGGGGAAGCGGAAGACATTTATTTTTCCTTTCACGGCACACCGTGGGCGGGCTCAAGAGGGTTAGGATAGGGAAGTATGTGTTACTTTTAGGGAAGAGGAGCGCGTATATTTACAAGATCAGCAGAGAGGGCCAGAGGTACATAGGGCCCGTGGGCCTTGTGCGGGGGCGCGCCGTCCTACTGTTAGGGGAGCGGCCGGTGAAGGTCACCGAGGAGGGGATCGAGGAGGTGGAGGCATGAGCGATATAGACGACCTTCTGCGCAAGGCGAGGGAGCTGGCAATATCAGCTAACCGCCTCATGCAGGCTCTGATAGAGCAACAGCTCAAGAGCATCACCCTCTACGACCTCTTCAAGATGGCCCAGCAGAGGGGAAGGGTGGAGATAGCGCAGAGTTGCTTCATAGAGAGCTACAAGGGCGACAGGTACGCCATATACAGCAACATGCCCATAACGGTCGAGGGCGGCGCGGTCAAGTTCTGCTGGGGCGCTGTGAAGGTGCCGGTGGCTGGGCAGTACTCGATAGAGAGGAACGACAAGGGTCTCTACGTGATCTACTTCACATGATAAGGGATCCCAAATCTCTGAGCAAGCTTATCCTCTACTCGCAGGGTTGGGGTCTCGTGGAGATATACACCAACGACGAAAGGACCCTGCGGGCGATCGAGGAGATGTGCGTGTGGAAGGAGGAGGTCTCCGGGGCGATAACGGCGATATGTAATTTATATAGTTTGGCCACCTTCCTGGTGAGCTGTTCGAGGGGGGACGCGGTTCTGCGCGTCCTCCCCAAGAGGGAGTTCAAGTGATGTCCAGGTGCAACGCCTTCGAGGAGATCCGCAGGGTCGTGACCAGGGCGGTCGAGGTAGTATCGCGGAGGATCGAGGTGCTCGATGTGGTCAGATATGGGGGGAAGGTCGTGACCAACATAGGAGTCCTGGACTGCAAATACGGCGCGATCGAGTTCGTCCTGAACACCGGCGTCTACACTATACAAGTGACCCAGTACGAGACGTCGTTCTACCTGCCGAACAAGTTCAAGATAGTCCTGCCGCCGGAGCTGGCCGACATGCTACGCGCCGCCCTCGACGGCGCATGCAGGAAGGCTAAGGTTTTAGCTGAGAAGGGGATCTAGGCCTATGGAGACCGAGCTCATGAGGCGCATCTTGGAGGCCATGAAAAGATACAAGTGCATACGCGGGGTGAGGATCAAGGTATCCAAGTGCAGGGTCACGGCCATGGTGCTTCTGTGCAACGGCCAGGCCGAGGAGATAGCCGGCAGGCACGCGCTAGAAGATCTTGCCGCACATGAGGAGGGCGAAGAACCTGACGACCACTATGAGCACGAAGAGGTTGAAGGAGAGGGTGAGCATGTCGGCCAGAGTAGGCATGCATGAAAATGAATCCGGCAAAAAAATAGTTGTTCCGGTCATCTGGAGGAAGGGGAAGGACAACCTGCTTACGGTGACCGAGCGCTATGCCTTGATAGTGACCGAGAACGCCGGGCCGGATCTGATGCTGTATGCGGCGGGCAGGTACATAGCAAGGAAGGCGGCGGGGGAGCTGAAGAGGTCGTATGTAAACGTAGGCGAGTCGTATGTAGTTCCCGGCATAGATTCCGTATTGATCATGCTCAGGGCCGGAGGGCTGGAGAGGCGGGCGTACGAGCTAGAGCTGATGGAGGAGTACGAGGACAGCGGCGGAGTCCTGTGGGTGCTTGAGGCGAAAGAGATATCTTTGGACGAGTTTATGAGGAGGCATGAACACAGAGTTAAGGCTGGAGGAGCGTCCGGGGAGCGGTCCGGAGCTCAAGCTGGTGAGGGGCTCGGAGGTGCTGAGGATGTTCGGGGAGGGGAGGCTGAAGGCGCGGCCTCTGTCGAGGAGCTCGTACGGCCTGGCGCACTCCCTGCCTATGAGGGTGGACGTGGCGCTGAACACGGTATGGACGGCGGTGGAGACTCCGGAGGGGGTGCTGATAGTGGCGGACGGGACGAAGAGGCTGGACACACTGCTGAAGGCGGCGACCTCGCCGAAGAGGGCGAGGAGGGAGGCGCTGATGAGGGAGATGGAGAGGAGGGAGGTGAAGATGCTGATATACAGGGGGGAGAGGGAGATGGCCTTGAGGCTGGCGAGGGATATGAACGCGATTCCGATTCCGACGAGGTGGGAGAGGGCTGAGGACTTGGAGCGGATTAGGCGGTACGCCGAGTTCCTCTCCATTTGGATAAAGTACCCGAAGAAGGTGGCCGTCCTCTTCCACGTGCTGAAGGCCGCCTATTGGGTCCTATCCAAAGGGCCCGTGTTGGGCATAAGGAGGAACTACAGGGAGATATCCGAGGCCTTCGACAGAGCAAGCGAGGAGGAGTGGAGGGCCATGCTCAAGGAGCTCGCGGCGCTCATACCGAGGATAGCCACAGGCGCCATAGAGCTGGACGCGAGGCACAGAAAGATTTAAAAGGAGGAAGAAAGATATCCACATGCCGATAGAATCGATACTGTCATACGGCCCGATGCTGGCTATAGGCGCCGCCATAGGGATCGCGCACGGCCTCTTCGACTGGACCAAGGTGCGCCACGTGGCCTCCGGGGTGCTGTTGTTTGAGCTCGTGCTGTTCATCGCCTGGGTTGCCTCTGTGGGTCCGCTCTCGTGGCTCGCGCACTACGAGGTGCTGGCCATGATATTCGCCTTGGGCTACGCCGCCGGCTACCTACTTATGGCGTTGCACATGATAATGGTGCACGTGCAGGCTATGCTCACGGAGCTGAAATCGCTCCTAGCTAAGAAACAGAGCTGAACCGCAATAGCCTTTTTAATTCCCCTCCAATTTTCTTCCATGTCCTACACGCTTGATTTAACACAGCTGGCGAACCAGCTGGGCCTCGCACAGCCCGCGCCGACACAGACGACCTCCCCGACGCCGACCACTACGGCTCAGCAGTGCTCCTCAGGCTCGTCGTGTATAGACGTCGGGCTTTGTCAAAGTGGCGGAGGCACTTGCGTGGCCTCGTGCCAGTACGGCTGTTGTTGCTACACGCAAGCACAGGCCACACCTACGCCGACGCAGACTGCGCCGGTATTGGCGCCGTCTCAAACGCCAACCCAAACGCCGACGCAGACGCTTTCGCTGGCTCCAACCCAATCGCCTACACAGATGCAACAGACATCCTCATATACGATAGATCTGACCCCCTTGGCTCAGTTGCTTCAGCAGAGCCAGACGACAACCCAGACCGCTCCGACCCAGACGAGCACGCAGACCTACCAGCCGGGAGGGCCGACCATATACGTTGGGGGAGGGCTAGGAGGCGCGCCTACATATCCTTCCCAGACGATCCAAACGGCGCCAACCCAGACGCCGATAACTCAAACCATGCCTCCTACGACGCAGGTTCCGCAGACACAGCCCACCTATACGCCTGCCCAGACCCCGACGCAGTCCTCCGACATAGCTGGGCTCGTCCAACAGATGATGCCGCTGATACTCCTGCTGGTTATAGTACAGCTAGTCAAGTAGCACTATTTTGCGGAGGCGCTAAAAGGTTTGGGTTGCTTCTCTTATTCCTCCCTGCCTCCGCTTCTCTTCTTATTCCTCCCTGCCTCCAAGAAGGTATTCGACTAAATTATAGAGACCGACGCCAACTGCAATTGCGAGAAGGAATAGAGAAAGATTGCCCATACCTATAATGACTTGAGCCATGTTGTCCCTTGCCGCCTCCCAGTTCCATGGATTGGTCGGCGAAGGGGAAGGCGTTTGTGATGATGCCCCTCGTATGGGTCTTTCTCCCATCATCTTTCGTTTTCTTGTAATTTACTCAGTAAATCAGTGATAAATCTCAAAGCCGTGACTACGACAACTAACATGCCAAGGAGTCTAAGGAATTCCAGAATACCACCATTTTTGGTTCTGCGAATTTTGGGTTGGCGAGGGGGAGGGCGGTTGTGACGAGGCCCCTTGTATGGGTTTTCCTTCCATGGGGGTAAAGTCCAGCTGTTAAAAAAAAAAAGGATTCATGAAGGATCGGCTTCCTTTGAATCAAAGATGCTGAGCAGAAGGAGCGCATCGATGCGTGTGGTTTGCCGATTCCTTTTTTAATCCTTAGAGGTAGCCGCCATGTCCCTTGAGATAAAGGTCAAGATCGCCAAGGAGAAGGAGCCCGTCCTCTTCCTCGTCCCCCAGCTGGTGGTGGAGAAGAAGTGCTGTCCCGATCCGAAGAAGGCGCTTGAGGAGCTGAGGAAGCGCATGCAGGATCTGTGCGAGGACACCGGGGTGTGCCTCAGGCCTCTGCAACATAAGGCCCCCTGCCTGGCACACAACAAGGAGATGACCGGGTTATTCGGATCGTACCTAAAGGGCGACTACGACGGCAACAGCGATCTGGACTATGCGGTCTATTACCCGGACAACTTCAGGATAGACATATTCAAGAAGCTGTTCGACAGGACGTACTACCTCGTCAAGGCGTCTTACGGCGTATATGCCTACGGGTCGCTCGCGAACACCGATGTGGACCTCTACTTGGTGTACCCCGGCAGGCGGTTTGTGGCGTTTGAGATAGACGGCGCAACCGCATGCTCCCTTAACAGCACCGACGTGGACAAGATCAAGGAGGCCAAGAAGCTGGCTAGGGACTTAGGAGTGTACGGCGAGTTCGGCGGCGTCCCGGGCATAGGCATCGAGTGGGCGCAGATATTCGCGCGCGAGCGCCGCCTAGACCTGGCCAACGTGGTGAAGTGGCCGTATGTGCCGGTCAGGTTCCTCTCAGGGTACCTGGCCGGCAACACCATGGGGAGGACGTTCTACGTGAACCAGCGCATCTTGGGCTGGGCGCTTGAGGGGAAGACATCGCCGACGGACGCGTCGCCGATAGTGAACTACGTCCGCTCCTTGATGCAACTGAGCGAGAGCTCTGGCGAGACGTTCGAGTACTACGTTGTCGGGGAGTCCCTGCCGAGCTCAGTCGTTTACACCGCATGGGTTGCCACTATGGAGGGCGTGCTCGGGGAGAGCAGGGCTAGGTATCTGGCGAAGCATATGGGCATATGGGGCCAGAGCGGGAACACGTTCCTCATGGGGCTGATAGCGCCGGCGATATGGACGCGCGACAACAAGAAGTACGCGGCCGCCCCCGACAAGGTGTCCGCGCTGTCGCCTTATGCGTGCGCGGTGGGGGCGGACTATCCGATATCCCTTGAGGGCGGAATATCCTGCATAGCCGAGAAGCTCGCCGTGGTGGATCTGAGGAGCGTGGTGAGAGCCTCGTACAGGTCGTACAGGGAAGCCCTCGGGGCCATCTACGACAGGTTCGTCACGGCCAGAATAGTTTAAAAACCTCCCGCTTTGCCTTTTCGATGATAAAGGAGGGCACGGCCAGGTTCAAGGTGATCTGCAGGGACGGTCCAGTCAAGGGCATAGAGCTCGCGGTAGACTACGGGGTGTTCTTGGCGGCGCATCTATCACTGCTCGGGGAGGGCAAGACCGTCGACTCGTTTTTCGACGATCTCTGTCTATCGATAGGCGAGAAGCTGAGCGAGCTGATCTCGCGCGGCAGGAGGCCAGCACCTCAGCCGCCGCAAGCTCCGCAGGCGGGCGGGCAGGCCTCCGGCCAATGAGTTGCAGGATAGCCAACATATACCCAATACAGAACAACACCATCTACAGCGAGTCCTTTTTCGTCTACGTCTACTGCCAAAGCTCGACGTACGTCCGGATCACGCCGGTGCTCAACGGCATTGTGGTCGAGACCGGGGTGACCTACTTCGTCCCTGGGGGGAGCACCACAGCAATAAACGTCAAGATGCCCGACAGCCTGCCGGGAGGGGCGCTGGTGCTGAGGCTTGAGGACAGGGGCGGCAACCTCTTGGACGAGAAGCAGGTTCAATACGCGCCGATCAAGATGCCGAGCTTGGACGAAATAGTCACCAGCATGACCTTTGCATGGCTGTTGGTCGGCATGGTTGAGAAGATGGTCGCCGCGATCTCTTCCTAGACAAAGGAGAGGAGGGAGGCGCGCCTCAAGCCCATCTTCAAGCCCCTCTCTATGCTCCGCACAGCGTCCAGCTTGGCCAGATACGCCAAGGCGTACTTCCTCACCTCCCTCTCGCTGAGCAGGACGTAGCTGACTGAGGCCTTGGCGGCCGTGCCGTCGTACTGCACGCTCCCCTTGACCAAGTAGCTCCTCCCGTTGTGTATCACATACGTGGAGTTGGCTTGCAGGGGTATGTGCTGTATGTCCAAGATCGTGCTACCGGCGACCTTCTTGCCGTTTATGGAGCTCTCGGTCACTACGGCGTTGCCCCCGTTCTCAACGGCGAGCTTGAAGAGCAAGGGCACGTCGCTCATGTGGTCGAGCCTCTTCTTCCTGCCATCGGCGGTATAGAATATATCCTTGAGCGTTGTGGACTTCTCAATGAACAGCTCCTCTATTTCGGCGCTCCGCACGAACTCCTCTATCAGCTCGTCCAAGCTTCTGCCCTTGAAGGCCTTCAAGAGCATCTCGCGCCACCCGCCGTACCTCATCCTCACGGGCATGTTGTGCGGCCTGAGCTTTGCTCCCTTTATCACCACATGGTCGCCGCCGATCTTGACGTAGGCCTTCTCTGCCGTGGTCTTCCCGTCGGCGGTCGGCACGAGGAGCATGTACTCCCACCTCCCCTCCTCCTTGACCTCGTACAGCTCTCCGAACTTCTTGGCCTCGGCGTTTACCTCCTCCAAGGTCTTCTCGTCGGCGTTCATCAGGTAGAGCGAGTCGGTGTCGCCGTAGATGGCCCTCCCCTTGAACCTCTCCCACAGATGTTTGAATATCTCCTCGGTGTATTGAAAGATAAATGCGCCGGCCCACTCGTTTACTATGCCCCACGAGGTGGACGACATCTTGCCGTATGCGCTGTTCGCCAGGATCTTGACGGCTTGATCTGCCTCTGGGAACTTGTCCTTGACGGCCTTGGTAGCCTTCCTCCCCTTGTAGAAGAGAGCCATGACCTCGGATATCGGGCTCTCGTCGAAGCACAGCTTCCTCCTGCCGGCCTCGGTGGCGACCTCGAACCCGTCCATACATTCCCTAACCCCTATCGGGTTCACCTTGAACCAGTAATACGTGGTGGGGTACATAGCCGCAAAGTCCGCCTCAAGCACGTCCCTATAGAGCCCGGGCTCCGCGGCCTTGACCTTATCTCCTCCGGGGAAGCCGAATTCCCTCCTTCTGTCCACCAGCACTGCCCCCTCCAGCTCCATCCTCTTGTGGAACAGCGCCTCCGCCAGAAGCGCTGTGGAGGCGTTCTCGGCGGTCTGCCTTATAGCCATGGGGTCGATCCCGGTGATCAGCGAGAGGGCTTCAAGTATTCTGAGCCACTTGTCGGCTATCCTGTGCGTGAGCTTTACATCTATGGAGACGTACGACTTCAGCTCGGCTTCGTCCATCGCGGATATGTCCTTCCTCTTCATCTTGTACCGCAACTCCTCGTTGGTTATCAAGCCCAGCTGATAGGCCACCTCCGGCAAGCTCTTGCCCTCTTCGCTCAAGCCGAAAGCGCTCTTGAACCTGCCGTCGGCGAACACGAAGAGGTCTACATGCGGCTTGTACCCATATGGGGTGTCCAAGTAATACTTCGAGGAGAGGCCGCCGCGGTTCAGCAGGTACTTCATGTCGAAGTTGTCCCCGTTGTACGTCACTATGTAGTCGACGTCGGCCGCCGTGAAGACGTCGTAGACGTCCTTGGTCACCACCACGTCGTCTCCGACGTAGTAGGCGTAGTACACGTCCCTGGACCTCACCTCCACGTCGACGGCCATTATCCTTATGTCCCTCTTGGCCCTCAAGAGCTCCTCGGCCTGCGGCACCTCGAACCGCGGCTTCTTGAGGTCGAGGCTGGCGCGCAGGCCGTACACTATATACGACTGGGAGAACTTCCCTCCGGCGTTCCCGATCTTTTCCCTGAGCTTCCTGATCTCCATGGGGAACTTCGCGTATACGCGGTATGCCTTGGCCGAAGTGGGCCTATACCTCAGTCCGTCGAAGTCCCAGCACTCAAGATCCGTCCTCTCTATTTTGGCGGCCTCCGTCCTCTCTATTTTGGCGGCCTCCTTGGCGCCGCCAAGGCCGCCGCACACGTACATGTACGGATGGAAGTCCTTGTGGATCTCGCCGTCTAACAAAATCCAGTTCTCAGCTCCGAAGTACATGGAGGAATAAACGGAGGCTAATAAAAACTTGCCCGCCGGCTGGGAAAAGCTTAAAACCTTTCACCTACCCTACAACGTGCCCGGGGGGTGCGAACACAAAAGGTACACCCTTACCCCCGAGGGGCTCTACGTGTGCCTAGACTGCGGCGAGGTCCTTGGGGAGGAGCCCCTCCTTGAGCGGTACAGAGACGCTCCTAGGTATACCGTAAAGACCCCTAAGAGGGTCATAGACGAGAGGATAATGCAGAGGTGGAACATATACATCAAGTACAAGAACATGGACTCCAGCCTCTGCGCCACTGCCGCCGCCTTGGCCGCAAGGAGCGAGAGGGAGTTCGAGGAGCTCTACTGGCGGTGCTATCGTAAGAAACAAATGCTCGCATCGAGGCTGTCCAGCGAGCTGGGCATAGAGCCTTCGAGCGCCATGGAGATAGTGGAGAGGAGCAAGGGGCGCATAGGGCTTATGGTAAAGCTACTGAGGAGCGAGCTGGGCTACAAAAACTTGGGCGCTATCGCAAAAATAGTGAGGGAGGTTTACGGTCTGCTCAACGAATAGCCGATGAGATCTGCTTGAAGGCGCTGGCGACCAGCTTGGTCGTCACCCAGAACATTATTATGTACAGGAAGAAGTTGAGCACTTGGTACACCAGCGAGTTTATGTCTATCGAGGTAGATATTCCGTAGTAGGTTCCCACCGACGAGGCCTTTACCCCTTTTTCTTGGATCCGAGACATGTGCTACGGCCAGCCTAGGTTTAAAAAACGAATCAGCTACACCGAGAGAAGGAAAACAGCGGTCATTTCAGCACGTCCAGACAGTCCTCGTAGCTTATCCCTATGAAGCTCTTCCTCTTGAGGAGCGTCTCCTTCCTCGGCGGCTTTATGCCCTTGGCGACGGCCCACCTTACGGTGTACTTCACCTGTCTGGCCTTGTCCTTCGCGCCGGCCTTCTCCAGGAACTCCTCCGCGGCCTTGACCGCCTCATCGACGCTTCCGCCTTTGTAGAGGCCCCAGAGTATCGCCAGCCTCTTCCTGCAGTCGGTCAGCTTAGTAGGATCGAGCCTCTCAAGGTACTCGTAGCCCCCGCCCCTGCGCTCCTCAGCCGCCAGAGCGGCCTCGGCAGGCTTGACCGCCTTCTTCTTGCTCGGCTCGAAGCCCTTGAGCATCGGCAGTGGCTTATCCTCCGCTTTGGCGAGCAGATCTGCCGCCTCGCCCGGGTCGTCCACATGCTTGTCCCTCTTGGGGTCGTAGAGAAGCACGAGCTGTTTGGTCTTCTCATGGCGGGTAAAGGGCACCTTTATCAAGCCTTTTATGGGAGGTAGCTCTATGTTTGCAACCCTTGGCAGTGGCTCCGCGAGCATCTCTCCAAGCGATCTATATGCTTCCTCTTCGATCTCGCGGTACTCCTTGGAGAGGTAGACCCTCAGCGCGTATCCCTTACCCCCTGTGAAGACCACAAGGGGGGCCGCATCCAGCCCCTCCAACAGCGAGTGTGCGAGCTTGGCCAGCTTCTTCGCTACGTCGAACGTCTCCGCGTCTATGTCTATTGACATGGAGGTGACGAACGGCACCGTGTTGATGTCGCCCTGCCTTGGCTGAAGCGAGGATCTAACCGAGCAACCGCCGGTGGACGCACTGTAGAGGATTCCGTCTATTATGTCGTCTAAGCCCTCCACGTATACCTGGCCGGTTCGGAACCACTTTGTCTTCTCGTCGCATACGTATAGGACGGATCTGCCGTAACCCCTTGCGTCGCCGAACACGTACTCCTCAATGAGACCAAGCAACACGGGAGAAAAAATATCACTAGTTTATATAATTTATCTTGCGGCGTATCTGGCCAGCTCGATCAGGGAGCGGGATACTTGGGCGTACACAGCCTCCTTAGAGAACCTGGCCCTAAGCATCGGCTTGGCCCTGGCTACAGCCCCGACATACCTGGGCGCGATCAAGAGCTTCTCGGCCATCTCGGCCGGGTCGGCCGATGGCCCGACCCCGACGTGGTACTTGTTCAAGGTGAACACCGGCTCCATGGCGGCCGCTCTGACCAGCAAGGGGGACAGCTCCGGCGGGAAGTACTCGGTCCAGCTCCCGCCCAGCGGGGCCACCACCGGAAGGCCCCTGGACAGCGCCTCAAGCCCGTTCCTCTCGAATCCGCCTCCCCTGGACGGCAACGCCAGGACGCCCGGCCCGGACGCCACGTCGTCGTAGAGCTTGATGAGGCAGTCCTCGTCCAGCCTTTCGCCTATCTCCACGGTCTTGAACTCCTTGACCAAGGGGCCCTTCAGCGGATCCTCTACGTCCAAGCGTTTGAGCACCAAGACGAACTTGACGCCTCTATCTCTGAGGATCCTTAGGGACTTAGCCAGCACGTCGGCTCCCTTCCTCCACCCGGAGTGCACCAGGAAGTAGAGTATGTGGAGGTCGCCGCTCTCCCTGAACGTCCTGCCGCAGTTCGGCTTCCCGGACCACCACTTCTCCCCTAGGTAGTGGTGCCATACGAACACCCTTCCGGCATAGCCGCTGTGCTTGAACACCATCTCGGCGTATCTGGACGGCACAGAGGCGAACGGGGCGAACTTGTTCAGCAAGGCCACGGCCATGCTTGATATGGCACTGCTGTCAGCCACGTCCACGGCCACCACCGGTCCTCGCTTGAGCTTCCCAGAGGGATAGAAGAATGGGTGCATGAACGTTGGCCAGACTGATACATCTCCGTTCCATTCCTCTTCATCTACCTCCTCGACTATCCAGCCGGCGGCCCTTATAAGCTCTATGTACTCCCTGCCCGCCAAGGTGAACGAGAGGAACTTGCTCTTCGGGTAGACGTATACTGCCCTCATGCTCACAGCTTCCTCAGCTCGCAGAGCAGGTTGGTGCCTCCATCGCCGCCGCAGTTACCGTCCAGCCCGAACGTCCTCGCCAGCTCAAGCAGTGCGTCCTTAGTGAAGAAGGTCAGGTGGGTGTTCTCCGGATAATCCTGCCCGCCGCCTATCAAGAACGACAGGGACTGATAGAGGTACTTGAAGCCGCGCCTATCGCGGGGCCTTATCAGCTTCTCATACATGAGATCCATATCTGGCGCTCTGACCACGATCGCTCCGCCGCGCTTAAGCTTTCTCGATATCTGCCCCCAGAGCTCCTCCTGCCTGCGCCACGGGATGTGCTCTATTATGTCGTACGCCAGGATCTTATAAATGGAACCATCGGGGAGCGGCCAAGGATCCAATATATTCATCACCAAGTGCACAGTGCTCAGCGGGCGCACATCCACGTTGATGCAACCTTCGAAGTCCGTGGCTCCGGCGCCTATGTTCAAGCACAAGTTGTTCACGTCGCTCCAGCTCCAGCCGGCGGCCCTTGCGGCGTCGAAGTCGGACGGGAGGTCGGCTATGTACGCCTTTCCACCGCTTCTGCCTGCGCCTATCCTCCGCAAGCACTCAGCCTTGTCCGGGGCATCGATCCCGGCGCAACAAGCAACGGGGATGCCGAATCTGCGGGCCACGTCCTTGCAGTCCGCCCTGGCGCTCACCACGGCCAGCTCGGCGTACCTAGCCATCAAGGAGATGACATCGGCGTCGAGGAGGCCCCCGTACGGCCGCAAGGTGCCGTCTATGTCCAAGGCTATTGTGCCCATGAGGAAATGTCCTCGATTAAAAGAAATATGTCGGTGCTTCTCGGCCCAACTGCGGAAAAAGAGATAAATATAGGTCAGCTCGTTGTATCCATGAAGGGAGGTATCGACTTCGCCTCGGTCGTGCTGGCGTTGTTATTCGCTTTGCCGGTAATCTTGATCGTAATGCTGGAGGTCGGCCCAGCCGTCCTGGGCTACTTCGGTCAGTTCGATCTACAACACAAGCTACGCTCCCCAGCCCTCTCGGATTGGCACGTAGCCGCCTCCGGGGACGTCTACGTGCTCACGTACCCCTATGTCTGCGGCTTGGCGCAGGCCAGCAACACAAGTGCTGGCAACACCGTACTCGTGGCGTGTCCTAATGCCAGCTATGCGGCTGTCCTTGTGGCCAAAGGCCATGCCGATAATGTCGTCGTGTTCTGCAACGCGACGCTTGAGTACAAAGGCTGGATTACGTCGGGCGGCGTCGTTGGGTATGCCTATATCTACGATGGCAGGGCGCTTCTGTGCAAGTTCATCCCCTCCAGCGGCTCGGGAGGAAGCGTAGTAGTGGTGCCGGTCAGGGTGGGATGGTGATCGTTAGGCGGCTGAGCGACGACCTCGCCGGCGCCTTGAAGCCGCTCTAGATCGTGGATTTCGCAAACTATATACAAGGCTTTTAAATATGGGCGGACAACGGCTATGTCCTCAAGCCCGTCCTCGGGCATGTGCAACCTCGGCAACTGCATCGGCTACTTCGACTGCCTGGCGCAGTGCGGCACTTGTGCCGCCAACTGCCCCTATGGCTGTTGCTGTGTAACTCCTCAGAATGCTCCGTCGAACTGCGGCATATGCCCCACCGGCAGTCAGTGCATGGCCGTGAGCGACTGCCAGTCAAAGGGAGGGACGTGTGCCGCCAACTGCCCGATGGGTTGCTGTTGCTCATTAGGCGGAGCGGCGCAACAGCCGCAGGCGCCGCCGCAGACAAGCCAGCCTCAGACCACACAGACTCCAACACAGACCACCGGCGTACCCACAAGCATGCCGGACATAATGTCCTTGGTCTCGATGATGATGGTGTTCGCAATGATGGGGCCGCTCTTGTCTGCGTTTCGCTAGCCTTGGTTAGCGCCTTTTAAAGCATCCAGCTGGATTTTTTCGTCATGGCTGTCTATGAGCTGAGGGGCATAGACGACACCCTACGGGATATACTCAACACGCTCAAGTCTGGGATAGCCACCGCATCTACCGGCCCGAGTTCGGTCACAATAATAGGGGATTTCGTAGGTCTTGCTAGGGACTCAACCCTCCAAAGCTTGCTTTCAAGGCTTCAGTCTGCATTATATGTAACCGGCTTGGTTGGAATCCTCGGCCAGCCAATCTCAGTTTCGCCCTCGACGACGTTCCCGATCTCCGGTTCGATTGGCATAATAGCAGACAATGTCGGCCTAGCCAGAGACAGCACTCTGCAGTCCATATTGAGCCAGCTGAGATCCATCCTCTACGTCACCGGCTCGGTCGGCATCCTGGGGCAACCTCTATCAGTATCTCCTTCTTCGACGTTCCCCATTTCAGGGACTGTAGGAATTGCGGCAGACTATGTAGGCCTAGCCAGGGATTCAACCCTGCAATCGATACTAACCCAACTTAGATCCGTCCTCTACGTTACTGGCTTGGTTGGAATCCTCGGCCAGCCAATAACCGTCTCTCCAGCCAGTACGTTCCCAATAAGCGGTAGTGTAGGAATTATCGCGGATTACGTCGGCCTGGCCAGGGATAGTAGCTTGCAGTCCATCTTGAACCAATTGAAGACCTATGTAGCGGTTACTGGTAGTGTAAGCATATTAGGTCAACCGATCTCGGTATATCCATCTACTACATTCCCGGTTTCAGGCACGGTGGGCATTGCGGCCGATTTCGTAGGGCTGGGCAGGGATTCATCGCTTCAGTCTATATTGAACCAACTGCGCTCCTACGTAGTAGTAACTGGCACCGTCAACATAGGCTCCTCCTCCATAATGGTTCCTGTGGACATACAAGGAGCCGCGATAAACGTCCCGATCAACGTCGTGACTGACAGCGTAGGTTTGGCCAGGGATTCCACGGCTCAGTCGATACTTAGCCAGCTGAGATCCACGCTATCAGTAACTGGCACGGTAGGGATAACAGCCGACTACGTCGGCTTAGCAAGAGACAGTTCGCTCCAATCCATCCTGTCCCAACTGCGCTCTTATGTAGTGGTCACCGGCACGGTGAACATCGGATCGTCGTCGATAATGGTGCCGGTCGATATCCAAGGCGCGGCTATCAACGTCCCGATCAACGTGGTGACGGACTCGGTAGGCTTGGCCAGGGATTCATCGCTCCAATCTATTTTAAGTCAATTGAAGACTACGCTGGCGACATCTGGCACCATAGGGATTATCGCTGATTACGTTGGACTTGCTAGGGATTCTACACTTCAATCGATACTTAGCCAATTGAGATCCTACGTAGTAGTAACTGGCACCGTCAACATCGGTTCGTCGTCGATAATGGTGCCTGTGGACATACAAGGAGCCGCGATAAACGTCCCGATCAACGTGGTGACTGACAGCGTAGGTTTGGCTAGGGATTCCACCTTGAACAACATGAGGTACAGGATATACGGCGTAAATCCAGATGCGACCGGGTGGCATGATGTAGATGACAGCAACACCTACACAGTTACGGCGACGAGCTGGACGCAGGTGCGGTGCTACACTTTTTCTCCTAGACTTATGCCAGTCAAGACCTATGCCTACTACGTCATAGCAGGAATACAAGGGTATATCAACACCTCGGGCCAGACGCTGTATGTAAGGATAAGGGATACTAGGTCTGGCGCCACGGCTCAAGGTTCCACGGGTTCCACCAGCAATGCGTGGATGTACCCCTCGATGACCATATTCGCACCTTTGAACGAGTTCTTCGGCGAATGCGTAGACGCCTACGTCACGAGCGGCACCGGCTACATAACCTCCATATGGATGTACATCCACCCCATAGACACCGCCTGGGCTTTGACCGCCCGGAACACCGGCGGCTATACGGCCGTTCCCTTGACGGCAACCTCCAACAACAACCTCAAGATCGCCTTCGCGGAGGACCTCATCGGCGTCGCCAGGGACTCCACGGTCGCCTCCACCAAGCTTAGGGGCGGCACCTTGAACGTGTCGTCTATCACTATGAACCCCGACACCGCATATACCCTCATCGGGTCGAACCCCAACAGGATATCCGTCGCCGTCCTCAACAGCGGCGACGGCACGCTGTACATAGGCCCGTCCACCACCTCGCTCATCTGGCCGGTCTATCCGGGCCAGACTGTAGTGCTGAACTACGTCAACGCGCTGTACGGTCAGATGACCGCCACGGGCACCGCTGTGATAATGGAGCTGGCCTACTAATTTAAATATCTCAATAAATTAAGTTACCGCGAAATTTCATCCGAGAACTTGGTGGGGTTGGGCGTGCGCCTGTATGCGATCGAGCCGGCCCCGCGTTGGGGGAACCAGTCCAAGATTGGCGAGATGGCTTTTAAACCGCGGGAGCATGCGGGCATGCAGATCCAATTCCAGCAGAAGGACGTAAAGGCGGCTTCGACCACCACAACGCCGACGTTCAGCTTCGACCTGCCGACGTTCTTGAACCTAATGATGACGTTCATGCTGGTGATCATAATATTCCAGATGATGGCGCAGATGATGCGCAACATCACCGGCGCATTCGGCGGCGCTGGCGGCGCTGGCGGGGCCGCCGTCTAAGTAAACTTTTAAAACCATCTTTTTCCATGCTTTTCGTGGATCCCCTCATACTTCTTGCGGCGGCGCTGGCCGTATTCTCCGCATGGGCTAGGCTCGTCGCCTCTGGCAAGGCGAGGACCATGTCCTCCATAGACGACCTGATAACCAAGCTGTACGAGGCGGCCAGGGGCTACGGCGACCCGATACACATATCCCTAGGGATATACGCGGCCAAGCTGTTCTACATAGGCGCGCCGGCTACGCTGGTCGTCGCGGCCGTGCTGTCGGCGATATATGTGGTGTACCAGGTGACCGAGCACGACAACTCGGTCTCCAAGGACCTCGCCGTATATGCGGCCTCGCTCGCTGTGGCCTTCTCCTTCTACTCGGGCATCCCGATACCGTTCAAGCTCTAGTCCTTTTAAGGAAGGCGCACAGTTTTCAGCGTGAGCTTGATCTTGAGGAGGAGGGATGGGGAGGTCAAGCACGAGCAGGAGCTGTACCCGTTGGTTATGGCGATTCTTCAGGACATGTTCCGCGGCTACAAGGTGCTATACCAGCACAGGGCAGTGGGCGGCATACCGGACTTCTTGGTGTACATGTACACGGGCTCGATGCCGGTGGAGGTGAAGACGTACGTCAGCGAGCGCGACGCGGAACAGCTGGAGAAGTACGGCGGGGGATGCATAGCGGTGCCCGAGGACAAGCTGAGGTACGCAGAGCGCTGGTTCGACTGCATAATTTTAATACCCGTGAGGGTGATGAGGAGGCGTGAAAAGGCCGTCGGTGATCGTGGCGAAGATAAGGAGGTGGTCGAAGGAGCTGATGAGCAAGACGTGCGGGGATGAGGCCTCTGGGCAGGCTTCTGGGGATTGACGGGGCCGACACCTATCTGGCCGAGGCCGGTCAGTGCTCCATAACGTACAGGGCGGAGCGGCCCCCGGCCGCCGTCCACTACGTCTCCGACGCCTCTTGCCTCTCCCCGTGCTTCCTGGGCCTTTCCTTCGGCTCTGTGGTGATCTTGACTGTGGGGGACTTCGACTTCGCCGAGATCGCCAAACAGCTCGGGTTCGAGGGTAAGGTCAAGGCGATGGCTCTTGAGATAGCCTCGAAGGCCATGGCCATGAGGGGCGTCCTGGGGCCGGAGCTGAGCAGGCTGTCGATATATAGGGCCTATCTGGCGTACAAAGGCATCTTGGATGCGCGCGTGGACAAGTACGACTACCAGAAGGTCCGCGCCTTCCTCAGCTATGCGGTTCCCATCATCGCCGGCGCCTTCAGGCCGAGGGCTTGCCTCAGGAGCAGGTATGGATAGGATACTAACGATGAAGCTACCGACGCTCTGCGACCTGCTGACGCCGACTAGGAGCTCCTACGCGGTGAGGACGCCGGTCGGGGTCTATGTGGATCTGCCGAAGCTGTACGACGCGGTCGAGGTGCTTGGATGGAGGATCTTGAGGCTCTACGTGGAGAAGTACGGCCCATGCCGGATCCTTAGGAGGCTGTCCAGCGTGGAGAAGTACGGCGACCTCTGCGTCGATGTGTCGTTCGCGGACGCCGTGTCGGCGATCCTCGACGGCAGGCTTGAAGAGGCAACTAAGTACGCCGCGGCGGTGGCGGCGCTGATATATGCGCTGGGCGGCAGGGACAAGCTGGCCGAGATGCTGGCCGGGCGGCTTTTAAATCGTTGAGCTTCACTGACATGTATCCTCCTGAAGTCTGGCAGATCCTACAGCACGACAACGTGTACGGCTTCGGCTTGACCTACTTCAAGGAGCGGCGCGGCGTTGTCTACAAGTCGGACAAGCCCGTTGTGGTATTCTTCGTGGGGAGGAAGCTCCCTCCCCACATGGTGCCGAAGGAGTTCCTGGTTCCCCCTAGGCTTGATATCGGAGGGACGCAGGCAATCACGGACGTGGTGGAGGTCGGGGGGAGGGTCTCCGGCTCGCCCTCATCTTCTCCTCTTCCGCTACAGACCGACAGGTTCAGGCCGCTGAGGAGCGGCGTGTCTGGGTGCGCCTACAGCGGCGATGCTTGCACCATAACCGGCCCGTTCGTGGATCAGAACGGCCAGATGTATATGCTGACCAACGCCCACTGCGCCGGGAGGATAAGCTTCTCCTGCGAGATAGCCAACGCGGCCGGCAACCCGGTACTCCAGCCGTCTCCGTTCGACGGAGGCGTGTATCCAAACGACGTGATTGGGAGGATAAGCTGGAGCTCGGGGCGGGAGCTGTTGAGTGGATATACCAACAGGGATATAGCTGTCATCATACTTGAGCCCTATGTTTCGGCGCTCCCATATCTGGCCGATACCGGGTATGTGCAGAACGGCCAGATCAGGGAACCCTCCATGCAGGATATAGGCGCGGCCGTGGTGAAGAGCGGCAGGACCTCCGGCTTAACCTTCGGGATGATATATGCTCTGAACGTCACGGTCAAGACCTACTACAACGCATGCGGCACGTCGATTGTGACCAACGCCGTGGCCACCACGCAGATGATAGGGGAAGGGGACTCCGGTAGCGGGCTCTACGGCATCGACGGGACCTTCCTCGGGCTGTTCTTCGCCACATCGGACAGCTACAGCTTCGCGATACCGGCCAGCAGGGTGCAGGAGCTGGGCTTGACTCCTGTCAAGGCCATCCCGCCGCAGGTGCCCATATCGCTCACTGTGAGCGTGTAGCATGTCGGCCCAGTTATCGGCGAAATATCTCGGCCAGTACAACGGCCAGATATACTTCAAGGTCGCCACGCCGTTCTCCTTGAGGGCTGGGGAGGTCATAATCTACTCGAACCAAGCTAAGACCTTGGAGGTGGCCAGGTGGAGGTTCTGCCCCCTAGCCGGCTCCTCGTTGGTCAGCGGCCCACTGCCCGGCCCTGGCACATACGTGGTCGACGTGGTGCAGTACGACGACATATGCCAGCCCGGCACGGACATGTACTACCTGGACTTCTACACGCCGTCCGGCTTCATAGGCGGCGCCACAGCGGCTGAGGTGTACTTGTGCAAGAACGCGACCTGGGGCATAGACTGCGACTTCAGCAACGCCGACATGGCGACCATAGTGCCGCTGGGGGTTAAGATACCGCTTGGGCCGGACGTGTACAGGGTCAGCGTGAACCTCTATGCCCCCGGCTTCATATCCATGAGGATATGGCACAACGACCAGGTGGTGTACGATATGGGTAGCAACGTGGTCTTCCCCATAGTGGTGGACGTGAACAAGCTCCCGCTCTTCCCCAGCTTCGCGGTGGCGCCGCCGTCGACGACAACGCTGGGTGGGATAATGAGCGCTGGGATAAGGGTTGGCGCATATGTGTTCGGGGTGGCCGGAGCGCTGGTCTCCAGGAACGTAGGGGAGCTGATGTTCAGCTTTATGGTGCCGCTGGTCGTGGACAAGCTCGTCGGGAGGCTGTTCAGATCCTAGGGGACGACGGTTCGGGAGGACGCCGGCCTTAGATCTCCTTGGGCGTTGGTCGAGAGTTTTTTAAATGCTCCTAATGGAGCTGGCATGTCACAGCAAGCGATTCAAGTCAACTTCAACAAGCCGGCCGGGTATATCCCGCCCGGCCGTGCGGCCCTATACACCGCGACGGGGAGCGGCAACTTGAGCATATACATAGGCAACGACGGCTCTCCAAACGTGTCTGTATACGTAGAGGCCGATGGGGCCGTCAGCAACCCGATCCAAGGGAACGTCGGCACCGGCGGCTACGTGAGCGTTCAATTTAACTCATACCTGGTCATATACGCCGACAACCCCGGCTACACCCCCGACCTTGCGCCGTCCATAGTGGTCACCGGCACCGTCACGCCGCCTGCGCCTTCGCCGACGCAGACCGCCGGCGCAACCGCGTTCGGCATCGACATAGGCTCGTTGCTCAACATGTTCATGACGGTGATGATGTTCATGCTCATATTCAGGATGATGGGCTCGGTCATGAGCACGTTCGGCGGCGCGGCCGGGGGCAGGTCCTCAGCCGCGTTCTAAGGCCCCAACCTAAATGATTTTTATTTTCTTTTCCTTAAGCTCCACTTCGTGAGCCAGCCCCTTTCCTGCCCGAGCTTTAGGTACGGCTCCGTTGTGGCGTATTCGTGTAGCTATGGCAGGTTCTTCGCCTTCGATCCTCCGGTGCCCGTCCTGGCATCGGCGGTCGTGTACACCGCAGGCGGCTACCCCATCTCGGCCAAGCTCTCCCTCCGCTCCCAACAGCCCAGGACGGTTATAGCCAGGATATACTACGGTGGCTCCTACTTCGACCGCGTCCTCGACTCGCCGGTGGACGTGTACATAGCGCCGAACATCGGAACCCCGAACGGGTTCCAGGCGCTCACAGAGGTCAAGGTATACTCAATAGGGGGCGACCTCCTGGCCGACGTGCCGGCGGCCTCCCAGGAGACTGGTGCGCAGTTGCAGACCGTGGAGATCGACTCGCAGTACCAAGCGTCCCCGCAGTCGTTCCTGCTCAGCTACGGGGGCTATGGGATGGCCGTCTCTAGGCCGATCAACCCAGGCTCATACACGGCCAAGTTCTACGCCCCGTCCGGCTCATCCCTATACACGGCGTTGCTGGCCTCCTCCGGGGCTGTGCAGGGAGGGACCTTCACGGATCCGGCTAATCCGAAGATCGACTTATTCCCATCGGCGTTCGTCGTGGTGCCCTACTCATCCGCCCCGACGGCCTCCGCCCTTGTGGCGGCCGCGTCCTTCGGAGGATTTCCGATGCCAGATATATTCGGCTTCGCCAGGGCGGCCCTAGGCTTCCTGGCCTCGATCCCGAGCGATATAGCGACGGCGGCGAGCGCCGCGTTCAACGGCTTGACGCAGTTGGGTAGCAACCTATGGAGGGGCGTGTACAACGCGGGCATGGCCGCGGCCGGGGCGGTAAAGGCGGCACTGGACTGGAGCATGAGGACCAGGATAAACATAGGCCCGTTCTCGATATCTGTGTTCGACCTGGCCATGCTTGCCGTGGGGGCCGTGGTGCCGTTCGCCGCGGCGGGCCTGGTGGCGGACTTCGCGGTGGACGGCCTGCTGGCGCTGGGCTTGAGCGAATCTGCGGCGGCGGCTCTGGGGAGGCTCGCGGGCGGGCTGGCCGGAGGGGCCCTGGCCTACGCCATAGGCAAGCTGTCCGGGGAGAGCGACTCCCAAGCACTGCTGGACGCGGCCGTAGCCGGGGCAAGCCCGTTCCTGGGCTGGAAGGCGCTCCTGGCGCTGAGCGTGGGCGGGGCGCTGGTGCTCAGCGCCGTCAGCCCGAGTAGCGTCTCGTCGATGGCTACGGACAACACAAAGGGGGAGGCGGCGCTGGGGAGCGCGGTGGTGAGCTCCTGCTTCGATCCGTACTCATCGGTCCTCCCCATGCCCGACTGCCTCAAGGCCCTCTCCGCCAGCTCCACGCCATTGGCGGCCATAACCTACATAGGGCCGGAGGTCGCGCCGGGCGTGCTAGCGCAGACAGTTGAGGTGCAGGTGAAGAACGTCTCCTCGGTGCAGGGCACGTTCGAGCTTAGGGTCACGAACAACGGCAGGACCAGCACGGCGCAACTGCAGATACCTCCCGGCGGAGCTGTGAACAGCACCGTTGTGCTACAGCCGGGCCAGGCGCAGATATGCGTGGAGTACGGGGGCGTCGACATAGACTGCAGGCAGTACTCGGTGGCCGCCCAGCAACAACAGCAAGGCGGGCAAGGAATAGATCTGAGCCAGATCTTGACCTTGGTGCCGCCGATAATACTGCTGGGGGCAGTCGCAGAATTGGTGAGGAGATGAACCCCGGCAAGGACGTCTTCTTCAGCTTCGTAGTCATGTGGTTCACCTGGCTCTTCGGCCAGATGGCCCAGAGCGCCCAGGACATCATCCAGAAGCGCGCGCTGGAGCCGCAGACCTTGGAGACCCTCTTCGCCTTGATGACGTACGCCGCCTACTTCATGATGATGACGAAGATGGTGGTCGACATATACTGGCCGCCCGGCGGCGCGCCGGCTGGCGGAGGAGCGCAGTTCGGGCCCGAGGAGCAGTTCTAGGAATATATCCTTAGGCGTTCTAAACGGGGTAGATATATATCGCCCCCCTGCTCTCCTTGTAGGTGCACTTCACGCCCAGCTGTATCACGGTGTCGCCGTAGAATATAACGCCGTTGTCGCAGTCCACCGACGTCTCCCCGTCCTTCACCACGACCAGCACCTCCGAGCCGTCCTCGTCCACCACCACCTCCATCGGCGGTAGCCTGACGCCGGGTAGTTTTACGCCCTTCATACCGACCAGCAGGCCGCCTTTAGGGCTTGGCAGACCGCGTCCGGGGAGTCTATCGCCACTATGTATGACTTCTTGAACTCGGCGACCGGCCTCGCCAGGCCTTCCCTTATCAAGCTCCTCACGGCGCTTCTGTACTTCTTCTTGAACTTGTACGTGCCGTGCGCTTTATTCGCTAGGAACTTCTCTGGGGACTGGCAGAAGTGGAAGGCCAGCTCGCAGACAGGCGCGGCTATCGGCGCCACCTTGTTCGAGTAGCACCTCCTTGCCCCTCCCACGGTGGTGACCATGAGGACGAGCCCCGGCTCCTCGGTCTTGAGCAGGATGGGCGCAGACCTGCAGTCCACCTCCACGAGCTTGCCGAAGGCCATGTTAGGGGAGAGGGGGCAGGAAATATATCTTTCTGCGTAGTTGAAAGCATGCGTGGCTGAGGTACATCCCCCCTCCGTGCATCCTCCGCCACGGCAAAGAACAATTTAAACTGCGCTGGAGAACCGGCATGTCCAGCAAACTCGAACTTGCGGCCGCCAAGTGGAAGGCAAAAACGTACGCCGCGGTCAACAAGTGGCAGAGCGCGGTCTCCTCGCCCTCGACGATAGCCGCTTGGGTGAAGGGGGTCTCGCTGTTCATAGGCCAGAATCCCAGCAAGGAGATAGCTGAGCTGTACTACGAGGGTGTGACGAGCCCCTCCGCGGCTAACAAGTACCAGACGAAGGTTACGAGCGAGCGTGCGTTAAATAAGTACAAGGAGAACCTCATCGCCGGGCTCACAGCCAAGCTGGAGAAGGTGACGGTATCCAAGGTGGTTGAGGACGCTTACGCTAAGGCCGGGGTGTAAGGCAAGCGCTCCATATAACCCATATTTTTTCTCCTCCTTTCTCCTTCTCCTCCTTTCTCTACCACCGGGCTTATCAGCAGATGCCGCTGGCGGGAAGACGCGCTTAGGATCCAACGCACAAACCTCAGACGTTTTAAACCGCGGTAGGGTCGATGCATGCCCCTCGCCCCCTCAAGGGTGCTTCCGACCGGCATACGCCTGAACACCTTCGGCTACAACACCTTCAACGGCTCGGGCCACCACGTGAGGTTCAACGTATCGAGCTTCGGAAGCCCGTACACCACGTTCGCCGCGTGGTTCGTCCCGTTCGGCTATCCAAGGAAAATGCTGTTTGGAATGCCCTCATACGACGTCTATTTCAGTTGCGGCGGTGTGGGAGTTAACACCGGCTGTGCTGATGATTACGGCTTCACCGGCACGTTCTCCGTAATGTCGCAGTTCCTCGCTGTGGCGATGCCGAACAGCTACCCGGGGACCAATACGCCGTACATATGGTACAACGGCGTGAGGCAGACCTTAACACAAATATGCAGTGCGTCGCCTTGTTCGCGGTCGGTGAGCAACCCCGTTCGGCTGGGTTGTTGGCCTAATAACGACAACTACGAGCTCGACGGCGTGATTGTCCACTTCTTCGTCTGGAACAGGGCTCTGTCTGATACTGAGGTTCAACAGCTATACAGCTGTGGCTGGCAGAACCCCTGTCCGCCAACCAGCGGGCTGATACACTGGATAGGGCCGGACGGGGTGGACAGGGTAGGAGGAGCGCCGGTGGTGATAAGCAACGCCAGGGCGCAGTGGTACAACTACTACACAGGCGACGGCTTCGTCTACGCCCAGATATACTCGGGCGCCACCACCAACAACCCGCCGCCCGGCACGGGTTACACCTACGTGGCGTCGGTGATGGTGCCCATAGAGGAGGCATGGTTCGGGTACGGCGGCTGTGCCGGCCGGTTCGACTCCACCGTAGCATATAAGGGCTGGATGCACATGGTCAGAGATGAGAGGAACAACGTGATGCCCAACTGGGTTCTAAGGGCGGGGGGGCCGGCTACGAATGTGGCGCTTGTGCACAACATGAACGTCTACCTGCCGCAGTCCGGGACATACACGATCGAGTGGATCTCTGACGACGGCTTCCAGCTGTACATAGACAACAACTTGGTCATAAACAACTGGACCTGGCAAGACCCGTATATCCACACCCAACAGGTGACCTTGTCCTCTGGCTGGCACAACTTCCTGATCAACTACATGGAGGGCGGCGGTTGCTGGGCGTTGGTCGTAGGGCTGGTCATGCCGGACGGCACCCCGATAAGGCCGCTCCTCCCCATGTACGGGATAAAGATAAGGCCTGGCGCGTATACGACCTACGGCCTCTCGCCGACTAGGATCTTGACCCCGACCCGCTGAGCGGCGGGCCCCGCCCCGGGCGGCCAGAGGGGGCGGGCCTCCTCACAAGGATCCCCCTAACCTTTTCGAGGAAGTGCGGCAGTCCCTCCACCCTTAAGGTTCTCATCTTCGGCCGCACAGGAAGGGACAGCAGGTCGGGCTCGTCCACCGGTATCAGCCTGGCCACCGCCGAGTACGCTATGGCGGAGTACAGCCGCCTCCTCCCAGCCTTCCGGGCCGGCCCGTACCTCTTCTCAAGCTCCTTGTACACAGCCGATAGGGCCGCGTACGCCCTTGAGGCGCCGGCCGGAATGGGCCTGCCGTACTTCCGTATCGGCCCGTATCTTGCCGCCAGGAGGGTATATACATCTATATACATCGACAGCTCGTCCTCGGTCAGGTCCGCAAGTATGCACAGCCCGGCTTGGCACGTGGCCCCTATGAAGTAGCGCAGGGGGGATCTGCGCTCGGCTCTTGGCACGTCCTCAGCTCGCTATTTTGGTTTTTAAAGCCGCACCGACATATCCCACATGGCGGCGAAACTCGACATCGAGAAGATCATCAAGAAGCACAAGAAGCACATAAGCGGGTGGATGGTGGGGAAGGACGGCAAGCTGGTGATATTCATGTCTCCCGGGAAGCAGGCCCCCGGGGAACTGCTCGTGGCGCTCCAGAGCGCCAACGTGGCGTACGAGGTGCGCTACAGCGACATCAAGCTGATGCAGTTTTTTCGACCGTGGGGAGGGATAAAGGGAGCGCTCTGCAGTCCCCCGGTCGGCGGCTACACATGCCACCACTGCGCATCGCCGCTCAACGGCGACAGGAGCGGGCAGGAGGGGGTGCTGTACGATCCCAACACCCTCCAAGTGGTCGGAAGCGTGAAGATACTTGAGGACTACCCGTTCCATCCCGACGGCTTGATCGAGAAGATAATCGCGTTCTTCAAGTGGATCTTCCTAGGGGAGAGGGAGGTCAACAAGTACGACTTCGCCAAGGTCGACTACCGCGACGACAACGGCAAGACCAAGGTTGGCGTCATATTCGCTGGGCCCAGCGACGGCTCCTTCGCCATAGCCTACGACATAGCCAACGCGCCTACGGGCGGCGGCAACGTGGACAGCATAGAGAAGCACCTCGACGACCAGCTTGAGGCGGTTGTGCTCCACTACGAGAGCAACGACTTCCACTGCGTTTTACCGAGGCGATACAGGGTGGCCGGCAAGGGCGGCGCCACCGTGATCGCCTACGAGTTCGCCTACTACTTCGAGCCCGTCTACTACCTGTATGCGGAGCCCGCCACGTGCAACGGCAAGACGATTACGGAGTCCGTCAGGCCGGGCTATTCCGGGTCGGTGGTGTATATCCCATAAACGGGAAAACCACCCTTTTCCCTATTTCCGTTTTGCCCCTTGATTACAAATAATGGAAAGCCTCGCCCTTTAGGGCGGGGAGGAGGTCAGCTCTTGATCAAATCGCACAGATCCTCCGCGTATTCCCTCAAGGAGTATCCGTAGTCCACCTCGGCGCCCTCCTCCGCGGCCGCCAAGGCCAGCTCGGCTATCTCCTCGGCCTCAAGCTCCGGCTCCCATACTCCATATGCGAAGGAGAGGCTCCAATCCCTTCTGTAGCCCATGTGCCTCGCGGGTATCCTGAACCCCTGCGCGAACTCGTTGTGCGCCGGCGCGTCGAGGTAGACCACGGGAGTCCCGCAGGCCATGGCCTCTGCGGCGGGCAGGCCGAAGCCCTCGGACCTGGAGAGGAAGAGTAGGACCTTGGAGCGGGAATATATCTCCCAGACGTCCGTGGTGAAGTATCCGTCTATGTAGGGGTAGTTGGTCGCTATGGAGGCGTTCCTCTTTGCCAGCTCCTCGGCCGCCTCAAGGTAGAGGTCCACGCCCTTCCTGTAGGCCACGGCCGGGGTCAAGCCCTCCTCCCAGACGAGGGCCGGCCTGGCGCTCAGCACTATGCCTACGTCGTAGTCCCTGCGGCGCCTCCTGCAGAGATTCCTCTGGACGCCATGCGGAAGCAACTCCACGTTCCTGGAGGCGGCCCTGGCCCACCTGTACACGTAGAGGGACGGCACTATGAGGAGCAGTCCTTCGAGCACCTCCCTGGCATTAAGGAGGTCCTTGAACGGGCCCTCCGTAAGGAAAACGACCGCGTCGCCCTCCCTAAGCATCTTGTGGGCCTTGGCCAGCGCCACGTGGTCCAAGTTGAAGATCAAGCCAAGGCGCCTCCTAGGCGTGCAGACGGCCTCCATCTCCTCGGCAAGAGCGTACGCGTAGCTGTGTCCTGAGCTCAAGCTTTCGGCCGAGTACCTGCGGTGGAGGACGAACGGGCCCCTGCGGGCGAACGGTTTGTCCGCTCGAACCGCTAGGCGGCGGAGGCTTCTGACGGGCATACATCGGCCTACTCCCAATTTAATAGCTCTCTCGGCTTTTAAATCGCCCGAGGGGTCGGGCATGATAGTCGAGAGGCTGATACCTCCGGGATATGTGGCCAGCGACACCATACTCTTCTCCGCGGTGGGCGATGGATGGATCTACATATCGGCGCAAGCGCCTTCGCCTTTGGATATATACATAGACGGCACGCACTTCAGGTACATAACGCCGCAGAGCTACACTCTGATCAACGGGATCCCCGCCTTCTCAGGGTCGAACACGTACTACTTCCACAGGACGGCCTTGGTGGTGGCCAGGCCTGGGAGCCTGCCCGGCGTTAAGATAAGCGCGGTCTACAGATAGCCGAAAGCGGGTCTGCCTAGAGCTGGGGGGAGGCCAGAAACAGCAGGACGTTTTAGAGCGGCAGAAGAACCCTAAAAATATAGAGCCGCCGATCTTCGCTAGAACGGTTGCGGCTTCTTGGTCGGGCTCGGAGGCTGGGGCGCCGGCGGAGGAGGCGGCGGGATGTTCGACGGAGGCTGGCAACAGCAACCCAGCGAGCACGAGGACACGCAGGTGCCGCCTCCTCCGCACAAGCCGGGATCGACGCAGACCGTTCCGAGGGGGCACTCCGGCTTGGGGCTCGGCGATGGAGATGGAACCGGCGGCGGGCTCGGCTGTGGCGGAGAGGGAGTGGGCTGAGGAGGCGGCGGGCTAGTCTTCCTGCAACAGCACCCAACCCCGCAGTCGGACACACACGTGCCTCCGCTGGTTTCGCATAAGCGGTAGTCCAAGCACGAGGTGCCCGACGGGCACGGCGTCGGCTGTGGAGGCTGTGGCGGGGCTGTAGGCGTCGGGCTCGGCGATGGAGATGGAGTCTGGGCTTGCTTCTTGCAACAACAGAGGCCCATGGCTTGTATACACGTGTAGCCTGGGCGGTCGCAAGGCGGCGGAAAGAGGGCATCGCAGGATGGCGCAGTGGGCTGTGGCTGGGGCGGAGTGGGAGATGGCGACGGCGTGGGGGTTGGAGTCTGCTGAGCCCCCTGCGGCGCGAAGTAGACGGTGCACGAGTCGCCGCCGGCTGTCAGCACGAACTTCACGCTTCCGGTGGTGCTCGGTTGCTTGACGAAGAACTTGTACCGGCAGGTGCTACCCTGCAGGATGTGGCCGAATACTGTGGGGTCGCAGTCCCACTGGCCGGCGCTTATGCTTATCTCCTGGGAGGGATACACTTGAACCAGCTTGCCGGGATCTACCCCGAAGGTCGTGTCGCCTTTTATCGCAGTCACGTAGAGGGTGTACCACAGACCGCTGGACGGCACTTGGATGGTCTGGCCGCACTGCGACCTGGTCCTGTCTATCGCTGGCAGGGCGTTGCTGGGGCAGGCGACAGGCCCTCCAGGCGCAGTGGGGTTGTACGACATGCCTAAATGCAGGCCGGCTTTAAAAAAGCAGATGGTCGAGGCAACAATGCGATCCGGCAGGCGAGAGAGCTTTTAAAATCGGCTGGGGTTCCTCCATGGCCGGCCCGCTGGCTTTATCGGTGCCTGGCCTTTCGGCGTTCGTGGTGCCAGCCAACCTAGGCTCGGTGAACATACAAGCGACCATAACGGCCTCGCAGAAGTGCTCCAACTACCGCGTGGACGTGGCCGTGGACGGGAGGACGTTCTGGACAATGAGGTATTCGGACACCTTGGACGCCGGTTGCCAGAAGAACATCACGATAAACATAAGCGCCGACCAGATGAGCTACGTCATCAACGGGAACACCCTTCAGATAAAGCTCTTCTGCAACGACCAGCAGAGCGACGAGGTCGATCTGCCGATAATAGCCGGAGTGAGCGGCGAAGTCACCATGACTCCGCCTTTGTACATATCCGCAGTGCCGGGCGCAACCTCTGCCTCCTCGGTGACTGTAAGCGTCGTGGTCAGCGGCACGGTGTATGCGGCCGTCTGCGACAAGTTGCCCAACTACGTGGCCTCCCTGTCGATATCCAGCTATTCGGTAGCCGCGACCAAGGGGACTGCCGACATAGTGGACAGCGCCATGCAGGGCGGCGTATCATGCGCCGTAGGGCAGGCCAGCTTGACGCTCTACAGCAACCGGAGCAACCTCCAGCTACCCGCGAGGATCGACGCCGGCTTGATCCAGTCCTTGGCCGGGTCGGCATCGCTTCCGCAAGCCTTCGCGCAGACCGGCGCCAAGTTCATAGGGGGGAGCGGGTCTGCCACCGAGGTGTGGATAGACACGGGCGGCAACGGATGGGCCTCGATAAGGGACGCCTCGGGAAGGCAGTACTCGTTCCAAGGCCAGCTGAGGGTGAGGCTCACACAGCCGATACAAGTGCAGATCCTAGGGGGCTCTCCGGCCAACGGCCTTGCGGGCCTGCTCACCAACAGCTACGGCTTGATATCCCCCAACACCTCCTGTGCCGCCGGTGCCGGGTCGTACGTGTTCACTCCGAACGGCAAGTGCTACGCGAACCCGAAGATAGAGACGCTGTACGGATACGGCATAACCACAAGCATACCGCAGACGCTTTTTAAAGTCCCCCATCCCGCGAATGCCATTTATATCGGTGTAACACAAGCTGGAGCGAAGTACGCTTTGTTTAGCGGGGACTTGCTGTCCTTCCTGACCTCCAACAGCGCGGCCATCTACGGCGCGTTCGGCCTTCTTGGAATCAGAATCATTGTCCCGGAGGAATATAAGGGAGTATTCGACGGCTTCTTCTCAAGCCTAGCCGCAAGAACTTCAAGCAATATATACACAATCGTGGACAAGTTCTCCTGCACTTCTATGAATATCTATGTGGCCACCATAAAACAGAACCTACCGTCGGTGGTGGCCCTAGTGAGCTGGGGCAAGGGGTACATAGCTTCCCAGAGCGACCTATTGGCGTTCGTGAAGTATCTTTTCAGTAGCCCGGTTCTCCTTGGAAGCGAAGGCGGGCCCGTCGGCGCTATACTGGTCGCAGTGGACGGCTACACGCCAAGCGATGCCAGCAGAGCCCAGCTGGCCTCCCAGCTGGGCTGTCAGTATATGCCGCAGAACCTCCAGCTACAGCTGATAGCCACCCCCACGGCGTCCATGTGCTACTACCTAGTCCAAGATGGAAGCACGTACAACGATCTCGGCTACTTCTTCTGCCCCAAGGCCACCGGCACCGTGGAGCTGATGCCGCAAGGAACTGCGCTCGCCCCGGTGAACATCAACTGCAACAACGGGATATGCGTCATATCCGGGCAGTACGCGGGGATGTACGTCAAAAGCATAAGGGACTTGATAGTAATGGGTATAGTAGATATGAGCACTCCCATAGTCCAGTTCACGGCTAACTTGGACAGCAGATTTAGCTACGTCTTGGGACAAAACGGGGGCGGGCTGGCCAAGCTGACATTCGCCGGGTCGACGATATACCAGAGCTTCAGCGGATTCCAGTGGACGTACACCATGACGCTTCGGGATTATGATTGTTCCAGCCGGGGGGAGCTGACCTCGCCGGGCCCGTACACGGCCACGGTCTCAGTGGCGGCAAAGAACGTAGGGACGCCGCCTCCGTGCATCATGTATCGGCAGATCAATGTTTGGGACACCTACGAGAACGGCACTAAGTGGCTTGCCTCGGCCTCGGCCACGTTCTCCTTCAACGCGCCGTCGCAGGACGCCGTAAGCGCGTTCAAGCGGAGCTTGCAGAGCTCGGGCGGGCAGGTGGTGGGAGGGAACCAGGCTCCGCCTCCCCAGTCCCAGACGGTCTCGTGCCTCTTCGTGGGCTACTCGGGCAACAAGGCCATATGGTCGCTGAGCTCGCTCGACGGCACTGTGAGCGTGGACGTCCACGCATATGCTAAGGATCAGAGCGGCTCAGCCTTGGCTACGGTGGCGAAGAACGTCAGCGTGCCGGCAAACGGCTCGGTACAGGTGGCGGTCGACATCCCGCCGAATACGGCCACGCTGGTCTTTGAGGCGCTGTACAACGGCCTACTGCAGTGTAGCGACAGCAGGCAGGTTCCGGGCGCAGTGGCGCCCCAGCCGTCGCCGACGCCCGCCCCAACCGGAGGCGTCACGCAGGGGGCCGTGCAGAGCTTGCAGTCGCAGGGGGCGCCGCCTTGGGTGAACCAGCTGACGGCCTACCTGGCGCAGAACAACCTAACCGTCCTGTCGGTCTCGCAGGTGGACTCCTACACCTGGCGCATAGACTTCTCCGCGCCGGACGGCTCCAAGCACTGGGCCCTCGTGGCGCAGAACATCTCGGGCGGCGGATACACAGTATCCTCAGACCTACTGCAGGCGCCGGTTCAAGCCAAGACCTTGTCCGACTGCGCCGCCGCGATAGCGCAGGCGGCAGGATCCGCCGCGCCTCCTGCGGCCGGCGCCCCGGTTGTGACGGTCAGCCCCACGTGCCTCTCCTTGGGTGGCGGTGGGGTAGGGCAGTTGCAGGTCTTGGCGTCAAGCGGGCTGGCCGTCGGCGTCAAGGGCGGGATAGGGTTCAGCTCGGCCCAAGCGGCGTCCAGCACGGCGCCGCTGGACTTGGTCGATCAGTACGGCAACAAGCACAGGCGGGTGAGGGACAGCAGGTTCACGCTGAACGTCAAGGCGCCGGCGGTCAGCGTGCCCTTGTACATCTACCTTGAGTTCGACGGCTACGACAGCAACGGCACGCTTGAGGCCTCGGCGCCGACTTGGATAATACTCGGCCCGGACAGGAGCACCACGGACGGGATCTGCGCCGCGCTGTCCTAGCGGCGCCTGCAGAACTTCTCCACGTCCACTATATAGAGCATCTTGTTGTTCTTCTCTATCCTCTCCACGAGCGCGCCGTCCAGCACCTCAGCCAATACCGCCGACAGCAGGCTGTTGTATGTCGGCAGGTTCTCTGTTATCCCCAAGGCCTCCTTGATCTTCCTCAGCCATATGGAGGCCCGCTTCGAATGCGATTGGCAGAGCACCTTCTGCGCGGCCCTCTCGACCGCGGTTCTCAGCTCCTCATAACTCATCGAAGATATGGCGCCGACAGGAATGGCCCTTCTGGCCCGCGCTCTGCCGCCGGCCTCCTCGACCATCCTCTGCACGGCCCCCCTCACCCCTGAGGAGATGCTCCCGCAGACATTAAGTAGCGCCTCCGCTTGTTCCGGGGTGAGGAATACCGAGACCGGCGTCAGGTCCTCCCTCCCCCACACTTGGATGCACCCGACCTCGCCCTTGCGCAACGCCTCATCTACTGCGACGCGGACGGCGGCGGCCAGCGAGGGAAAGGCCCCACTGCTCACCAGCCGCGCTAGCCCTGCCTTGAATGCTGTCGGCATCAAGACGGTGATGTTACGGTACCGCCTCCCGTGCGGGTGGGGATTTCTGAGATCTGTGTTCATGGGCAGAAGAAGATAGCTCATATTTAACTATTGCCATCGGCAGGGGCCGCCGTCCGGCCCCTCCTGCCGTGCTCGCGAATATCTTTAAAAGATGGGCGCTCAAGCATCTATGGCTAAACACTTGTTCGCCAGATACAACATAGTAGTGGACAAGGACGCCGTAGTGGAGCAGGTTCTGGAGGAGCTAAACAGATCCCTCAACCTATCCAAGTATCCGGAGGTCTACAAGGACGTCAGGGACAAGCTGTCCTTCATGCTGGAACTGCCGTACTACACGGACTGGGCCGTCGGGTACTGCAGGGGGATCGGAGGCTTCCTCGGCTATGAAGGCCCCCTGGAGTACTGCATAGAGAACGCGCTGAAGGAGAGGCTGTACAACGAGATACTCCCATACGTCCTCTCCAAGCTCAAGAGGCTACCTCCGGCCGAGGAGGTGATAGCAAGGGCGCAGGAGATCGCCAGAGAGGCCGTCAGGTAGTTTTTATTAGGCGCCGATATTTTGCCGTCAATATTTATTAAGCGGCCCGTACTTTGTTAGGTGCGCATCTACGACCGCGTAGCGATGGTCGACGTAGAGCTACGTAGGAACCAAGAGCAGATCTCCGAGGTCGTCGAGAGGACGGCCAAGGAGGGGGGCAGGATCTTGATAAACGAGCCGCCGGGTAGCGGCAAGACGCTGGGGGTCATCTACGGCCTGGCCAAGGCGGGCGTCAAAGCCCTCGCCTTGGTGCCCAACAGGCCGATAATCTCCGTGTGGGAGCGCTACGAGGTATATACGGATGACGGCGAGGCGTACAGATTCGTCGGCTTCAGAAGCAAGAGGGAGTTTCAGTGTCCGGCCTTCGAGGGCCTGCCGGCGTGGAGCCTGCACGTGACGTGCAACCTTGAGGAGCCCATCTCCAGCAAGATGGAGAAGTGCAGGTACTATGCACCCCCGATTCCCGGCTGGATGAGCGGCCTCAAGGCGCTGAGGTACGGGGAGTACAGAAGCATCACGGGCGATAGGTGGACGGTCCTCACCAGGGAGGCGGTCTGCCCCTACTACGACCAGTTCAAGGAGTACGCGGATGGGGCGAACCTGGTCATGACCTACGACAAGTTCTTCCTTGAGGCCCTATCGGGCCGCCTTCCGTGGTTCGACGTGATAGTTATGGATGAGGTCGACATCGCGTGGCAACACATGTTCAAGAAGCTGGAGCTACGCACCGAGTTCCTCAGGGAGATCATGAGGATGCTCAAGGAGAAGGGGCAGGAGGGGAGCGAGGCGATTATAGACGCGCTCGCCGACGCAGTGATCGCCTTGGAGCAGGGGGTTGTCCCGTCGAACCTCTCCGAGATCGCCACAGCCTTGAGGATGGCCGCCAGGAGGCTGGACATCGACCTGGGCTCGCTGAACTATTTCAACGCCCGCAACGTCAAGGTGATAGGGAAGTCCAAGGGCAAGGCGGTGTTCCTCCTGGACAACAGCAGGCTGTCGGACTTCGCCAAGTCGCTGATATACGTGACCGGCACGCCCATGGAGGAGGATGAGGTCAAGGAGATCTTCAGAAGCGAGCGGTACTCGTTCAACAGGCGGCAGATGGGCAAGATAGTACTGCTCAGCGGAGGCGACATGTCCGTCAGGGGCATCTGGTTCAAGCAACCTAAGCTCTACAAGGGGGAGGTCCAGTCCTTCTGCAGGAGGATGGACGAGTGGACCAAGAAGCTCTCCGCGGCCATGCCGACGCTGGTGCCGGTCTTCTCGTACAGGCACTTCACGTCGTGCGAGGACGCGGGCGAGCCGGTCGAGCTTTTCAGGGAGTATCTGGACAAGGACGGCTCCATGCTGGAGAGGTTCGCCAGGGGGGAGGTGCCCATAGTCTTCTCGTCCAGGGCGATAAGGGGCGTCCACTTCGACTTCGGCAGGATGGCCATAGCGCTGACCAAGTACCCGTTCCCCGACATAGAGGACGACCTGATAAGGTGGATGCTGTCCATAAGGAGGCTTGGGAGAATGGTGAACATAGCCGCGAGGTCCGCGCTCTACCAAGCCATAGGGAGGGGGTTCGGGCGGGAGGACGACGCGGTCTACCTGTACAGCCCAGACAAGAGGGTCTACGACGAGCTGGCCAACATGTCCAAGTTGTTCGAGATGGACATAACCAAGGGCGAGCTTGAGGTCCGAGCGCGCTGAGCGATAAAGTTTTAATATTATTTTTCTGCCTTAGAAGCCGTGCAAGCCAGGCGGGATGAGCTCAGGACGGCCATGGCCGTCCTCCTCAAGGGCTACCTTGAGGAGGAGTTCGGGTTCAGCGATGTGCTCTTCACCGGGGCGAGATACGGCGCATACATAGAGCCGTTCTCCATAAGGGAGGTCGGCAAGGTCTTGGCGGTGGTGAACCCGTTCTCCTTCGCCGTTCCTTTCGAGCTCCTCAAGTGGGCCTTCTCCGTGGCCGAATACGTCGCGGTCATAGAGAGCAGGGATCCGTACCATTCGTATGAGGCCTTGGGCAACTACTTCTCGGCGGACCTGAACCTAGCCAAGCTCATAAAGCTCGCAGGAGGGGGCTTGCTCTCGTACGATCCCATATTCTACTTCGTGGTGGCCGTGGCGAGGAGGGACGCCCCCAGCGAGGTGGAGCCTCGGATTCTGACCGGGGAGGATGCCGAGAAGGTCCTCCAGAGGCTGAGGGCGCTGGGGGCTGACGCATATCTTGTCTCCAGCGCGGCGGTCAAAGGGTACGCCGTATGGGATCTCGACTACGTGGTGAGGGGCAGGAGCTGTTTGGACTACGCCAAAAAGATCAAGGACGCCCCGCCCACAGATCTAGTATGCATAGATGAGGGCGTAATAGCGAGGAACAAGTGGGGGCGGGGGTGGAGGAAGACCCACGTGAGGTTCATGAACGAATATGAGCGACAAGTATTTTCCTAGGTTGCCCAGGTGTCCCGATTTGAGCTGTGTGGCGGTGGCCCTCAGCGTGGGGCCGAAGAGGTCGATGTGTTTGGGCTTGGCCAAGTACGGCCCCGAGGACTACTCCCTATGCTTGTTCGACACGGAGGGCGGGGACCTGCTGAGGGTCAGGATGAACAAGACGGATATAGCCGTGCTCAAGGCCTTGCTGGGCAGGACATGAGGCGCACTGTGAGGCTGTTCCACCCAGCCATAGGGTCGTACAGCTATCTGGGCATGATGATACGCCTGGGCCTCTCCGAGCTCGGCTATGAGGTGAGGGACGCCGCGTGGGATAAGGCCGACATAGCGGTTCTGGATCCGTTCGCGGCGGCCAAGAGGCCGGTCAAAGGCTGTCTCTACACCGCCATAGAGGGACGGGCGCCGGAGATAGAGGACAAGAAGCTGGCGGCCAAGGTCGTCGTGCCGTCGTCCTTCGCGTTCTCCATGCTACCCCAAGCCGAGTACATAGTGCCGCACGGGGTCATGCCGTGCGTCGGCGGCGAGGAGAGGGACTACGACTTCGCGGTGTCCTTCCAGACGTACAGCGAGCTGAAGTTCCACATGTTCAGGAAGAATATACCACTGCTCTCGGTTCTTTCTAACCTGGGACGCACCATATGCACCAACGCGGCCACCGGCGTGAAGTGCGACGCATACGCCGAGCCTCCCGAGGTATATAGGAGGGCCAAGGTCCTACTCTTCCTCTCCAGGTCCGAGGGCTTCGGCCTGCCCGCCGCAGAGGCCATGGCCTGCGGGACTCCCGTGGTCTACCTCGACGCGCCGGCGCACAACGAGTTCGCGCAGGGGTTCAGGATACCTGCCAAGCTCGCCGGGTTCGAGATGTTTGAAGTTGATCGCTTCAAGTATTTATTGCCGGTCTACCAGTACAGCATGGAGGAGGCAGTCTCAATAGCCAAAGCCGCACTCAAGGCGGTTCCCCCCAAGGTGGGCTACGACTACACCTATTTAGAAATGGCCGAGGAGCTGGCCTCCATCTGCCTACTATGAAGGTCGCCGCGGCCATTCCGGTTCACGAGCTGGAGTCGCCTCTGGCCCTTAGGGTTACGGCCGCATCGTTTCTGGAGCAAGGGGTGGAGGTCTTCATAGTGATAGATACCCCTCTGGCGTACACGAAGTTTGCGCCGTACGTCCCGCAAGGGGTGAGGTGGCTTGTGAACCCACAGCCCGGCCTGGGGGCCGCCAGGAACCTGGGCCTATCGAACCTGGCTAAGGCCGGCTACGACTGCGTGGTCACCGCCGACTCCCACGTGGTTCTACTGGACGACATAGACGAGCTGTGCAGGGATGCCTTGGCTGGCGGGGGAGCCCAAGGGCTGAGGATAGACGTCAACCAGCAACAGCTACTGACCAAGACCCCCTCATCGTCGAGGCCTTGGTTCGGCAGGATGTACTCGATATCCCTCGCGAGATACGTGGAGGTGTACAGCTGTGAGCACAAGCCGTGGACGTACGAGCCTCTGACGGCGTATTCGGGGTCGGCCTTGAGGAGGCTCATGGAGATCCAGTCGGGAGTGCTGATCCTCGGCAGGGGATACGGCGCCGAGTTGCCGGATCTCTCCATGTCGCTGGCCAGGCTGGGGTACAAGATAATGTGCTCTCCGACCAGGTACCTGCACAGGTTCTCCACCGGGCAGGAGAGCTTCTGGAAGGACAGGTGGAACGACGAGCAGAACAAGCTGTTCAGGGAGAGCTTCGGCGTCTATCTGTACAAGCACGTGCCCAAGGAGAAGTGGGGGGCCTCACCGTACGAGACCTTCGTGAGGGAGGTGAAGCCTTGGCAGATGGCGCTGGCGGACAAGTTCAACTCGGCGGCTAGGATGAGCACTGAGCAGGTGTACAAGCTCTTCCTCTCCACTAAGTACACCATATCGGGGAGCCCGTCCGACCTCCTCGCCTAGAGCTTCAAGGAGTACCTCAAGAACTCGTTCTTGGTTCTCATCCAGCCGGCATCCCCGAACGCCACGTTGTATGCGCCGTTCTGGTCGTCGTAGAGGACGTACAGAAGCCAAGTGTTGCTGACCTTCACCCTGTTGTAGATGTCCGTGGTGAGGGCGACCTGGAGCCCCGAGCCCAGCCGTATGCTGTCCGGCGAGCCAACCGCGGAGACGTTCATATCACCCACCTGTTGCACGCCGGCGAGCGACACCGACCTTCCCAGCGGCACTATAAGGCCCTTCTCTCCAGCGTCTATCCACAGCCTAACCTCGTCGTCCCACCTAGCTATGTGCACGTTGGCGGGCCCCACCGACAGAGCCTTCAGCACCTTCACCTGCGGCGGCGGGGTGGCCTGGAAGATGACGTACGTGCTGGTGTTGATGGAGCCGGCGTTTTGGTTCCAGTTGCTACTCCAATAATCGCCCCAGCCGAAGAGGACATTGACCTTGGAGGCGACCAAGGCGCCCAAGTTAGAATAGCCTACGCTTGGGCTGGCCGGCGTGAACGAATAGGACGGCGGGGTGGTGAACAGCATATACCCGCTTAGCGAGGCCTGGCCGCCGTTGGCCGCCCCGAGGGACGACATGGACCACTGGAAGTCGATGTACACCGAAGGGGATGCGGTCGTGTCGAACTGGTTAGGCGGCGCTATGGAGAAGCCGAAGTTGGCCAACGTGTTGCCGTAGCCGTGGTATGCCGTGAACGTGCCAGTCAAGCCGATCCCTCCCTTGGCGAACGCGTTCGTGACCAGCCAGTAGCCGCATCTGTAGTTGTAGCCGGCCGAGGACTCATTGGACATCTTGAAGCTTCCGCTGTAACTCACTGTGCCTGAACATGGGCCGGAGCCGGGGCTGATAGGAAAGTAGTGGAAGGAGGTGTCGCTCCACATGGTGGCCGTCATGAACGTGAAGCCTCCTACGCTTATGCCCGTGCCGGGTATCATCTCCCGTCTTTAAGCCGTAGCTCGGAGCAGACGTGGTACTCCGGCCACTTCCTGCATGTCTCTATCAAGGAGCTGAAGTACCGCGGCTTCTTCTCCATGCGGAGATGGATCGAGGAGGGTAAAATACTTTTCGAGAGGAAAAATCGGGGGTTAGACCGCGTTTCCCTTGGCCACAAGCCGCTTGAGGGCCTCGTACACTATAGGCGCGTCCTGGCGACTGCGCAGGTACCATTCGCCGTCCACCGCCCTCGCCCATAGATCCTTGTAGTCCCATATCCTGATATCGTTGATCAGCAACCCCTCCTCCTTCTTATAACCTAGATCCGCAACAAACTTCTCGGCCGCGGGACCCCAGTACAGAAATCTGAACCCGGTGCCGCTGGAGGCGACAACTATGTCGTAGCCGCCTACCCTGTAGCCGAGGACGTACTGGCTACACTCCCAGTAGCGCGAGTCCTTGAACCAATAGGCGCACAGCCTCACGTCTTCCCTCCTCCTGGCCGCCAGTAGGAATAAGGCGTCGGGCACCAAGCTGACCCCGCACTTCCTCGCCAGCCTTTGGGCCGCCTCGATCTCGCTTCCTTGCTCATCGGGGGTGCACTTGAGTTCCTGCGACATGATAACTAGGAAATAACATATATTTAAATGTTTCTATCAAGCACCTCTCGTGCCGTTTTAAATTGCCGACGGGAGGCGTCCATGAGGGCGGTGCTCTTCGATGTTAGGAGGATCGACATGGTGCTGTTCGCGCTGGCCTCCGGATCGCTGGCCATTGCCGCTGAGAGGATGCTGGAGTACAGAGAGCACTACGAGGATATAAAGTACATGGCCGCGCCGTTTTGGATGGCCAGGGGCATCGCGAGGAGCAGTTCGCTGAGCGACCAGATCTTCTACAACTGCGCACTGACCAACTGCAGTGAGAGGGACAGGAGGATCTACACCGCCATCCACCACAGCTCGGAGATGGTCGAGCTGAAGCCTAAAGGGACAATCTACGCGAGGCGCGTCAGCACGCCGCGCACCTTCTTCTTGGCCGCCTTCAAGGCTACCGAGGAGGTGTTCGAGGGCAGGGAGGTGCTCATAAGGAGCGGTGAGGCGCGCTACGAGGCGCCCCAAGTGCTTCCGCTCATATGAGAGAGCTTTTAAAAAATGGCATCCTAGGCATCCATGAGTCTGGTCAAGGAGACGCTGGCCCCGGTCATCACGCCCGTAGCGTTCAGGGACTACTTGGTCGTCCACTACTTCAGGGGGCAGACGTCAGTCATGGTCTGGGGCCCGCCCGGGCGCGGCAAGTCCGCGGCTGTACTGCAGGCGGCCCACCAGATCTCCGTGGCCCTGTCATCGGCGGTATACTACGTGCTGACGTCGGCGAGGAGGCTGGGCAGGTACGACGAGGACTTCGTCCTCGGCTTGTCGGCGCTCATCTTCTCCTCATATCCGGAGCGGAGGAACGGCGGCTACGACTTCCTCGTGAGCCTAGGAAACGGCAAGAGGACCGTGCTGAGGATATCCGAGATAGCGGAGAGCCCCAAGAAGTACTACGACCAGGTGGTCGCGGCCTTCGGCAACAGCTCGGTGCAGACCAGGAGGAAGGCGCTGGCCTTCGCGGAGGTGGTGAGGCACGTCTACAACTTGATGGACATAAGCAAGTATCTTCCGGTTCTGGCCAGCAAGCTCAAGGCGACAATGCCATTCGTGGTGTTCAGCGACAAGATCGAGCTGATCGATTATCCGTGCTTCTACGTCTTCAAGGGCAGACTGCCCGACCTGGCCTCGCTGAACATGAAGTGCGTGGAGAAGAACAGCGAGTGCAGGCGTGCCAGGAGCGAGCTCGGGTGCATCGCCGTCACGGACAAGGACGAACTGTACGAGTATATAGTCAGGCAGGTGGATCTGGCCGGCCTGGACGCCGGCGCCCTCAAGGACATGGTAGGGGAGGCCGAGGAGGGCAGGATGATATTTGGAGGTTTGTTCCTGCACTACGTGGACTTGAGGCTGGGCCAGCTTGAGCTGGACGACATAAAGGGCGTCCCAAGCGACGTGGAGGCCAGGGTGCTGGCCCTTGAGGGCGGGCTGGAGAAGATCAAGGCCGCTAAGACGCTCTGGCTTCCTCCGCCTTGGATAACCACGAGGGGGCTCGGCGTGCTGTTCTTCGACGAGATCAACCAAGCCAGGGAGTACATACAAGCCGCGGCGTATCAGATAATACTGGACAGGAGGATAAGCACCGGCCACAGCCTGTCGCCGACGGTGATGGTTGTGGCGGCTGGCAACCAGCCGGAGTATGCGCCGGGCGTGGCCAGGATGCTCCCGCCTCCGCTGAGGAACAGGTTCGCTCCGATGTTCCACATGGTATCGTCCGTGAGGGTGACCCCGTACTTCAACTTCGACCTGCTGGTCGAGGACATATACGAGGCCACGTACGGCCCGCAGGGGTCGTCCGAGTACCAGTTCATCGAGTACTTGAAGCGTATGGGCGTCAGCACCGGCGGCTTGGACGCGTGGATAAGCGACACATACCGCAGGCTGGAGAACCTAGATCCCTCCACGAGGAGGGTCATCGCGCCGGAGAACGTCAGGAAGCTGGTGGTGGTGACGCCGAGGTCGCTTGAGTTCCTGCAGAGCAACGTGGCCATGTCGCCCGAGGTATTCCTTGAGCTCGCCGTCAAGTACTCCGGGAAGGCCGGGATGCATCCGCTGTTGTTCTTGGTCTACACGATCCTCGGCACTATGGGCATCCCCGAGGCCGACCAAGCGCTCTCATCGTTGTTGGGCGAGTACATAGGGAGGTTCGGCTTGTCGGCGTCGGCCTTCCCGTTCCTGCGCTTGCTGGAGCTTCCTAGGGAGGGGAGGATTGAACGCTTCGAGTCGCTAATGCCTATGCTCAGGGCGGTGGAGGTGATGGTGAAGATAAAGGGAGGGGTGGAGGCCACCAAGCTGATACTGCAGGCGGCGGCGTCGTCCATACTGGAGACCGGGGTACAGCCCAAGCAGATACTGGAGAACCTGAGGGAGTACGTGGCCGAGGCGGCGGAGTGCAACGACTTGGAGGATCAAGCATGTCTGCTCAAGATAAAGAGGAACGGCGAAGGGGTGGCCAGGAAGGTGGCGGCGAAGCTCGTGGACGAGCTCCTGCCGTGCGAGAGGATGAAGGATGTGGCGCCGGAGTTCAGCGGCAATAAGTGCAACGAGGAGGACTACAAGAACCCGCGCATCTTGCTGAGGGATATATATGTGCAGTACCTGGAGAACATAATACAGCGCATCAGGGTGGCCGGCACGAGGAAGGGGAGCGCGATCGCCTAAATCGGAAGAATTGTTTTTAAACAGCACCGGTTGAAGGACATGCTCAGAGTTGCCGGAAACAAGATCGCCGGGTGGATGGGCTATACCCACATACAAGCGCTTTCTCCGGCTGTCCCCTTCGAGATAATAGAGACCGTCAACAGCCCAATCAAGGACTGCCAGCGCGGCGAGTGCGACACGTTCGCCTTGGCGATGTACGCAAAGATAGCCTCGGCCGGCTACATGGTGGACTGCAGTATGCTGGGCGGAAGCGAGCTGAACAAGTGCTTGGACATGCAGGACTACATGATCAGCCTGGCCGAGACCGCCATGGATGCCTTGATCAACGTGTTTCAGCAGAAGTACGACCGCCACAACAACGTCAAGGAGGTCACGTCGCCCGGGGAGCTCATCGAGATAGCGAGGAAGATAGAGGAGACGGGAGAGGACTTCTTCGTTAAGTATAAGGGGGTGTGGTACTACGGCACGTGGGTGAAGGCGTGGGGCTCGAACGGGCTGGCGTCCGTCTACGGGCCGATGCCCGAGTTCGAGCACGAGAGGTTCAACGTGTTCGTGCCCATGAACGTGGGCTACGACGTGTCCAACCTGCCGTTCACCAGATCCCTATACGAGGACGACGACATAGGCATGCCGGGCACCAAGGCCAGGGATAGGCCGATAATACCGTTCTGGCCGCCGTTCAACATGCCCATGCTCGACGGATCGGCATCGTTCTCGTCGATAACCTGCAAGGATGGCACGTGCTCCGGCGATTGGAAGGCGGAGGTCGACAGGCTGTTCAACGGCATGAGGAAGGTCTACCCCTCCTTCTACTTCTACCACCACCCCTACCAGCCGACCATATACACCACCATGAGCGTCGGTTGCAAGTACATACCGAAGGCCACTCTGTGGTTGCGCGCGGCGGAGGCTGTCTGTAGCAAGTACCCCGACCAGCTCTTGAAGTGCCCTGCGTATCTGGAGTTCGCGAGGAAGGTGGTCGAGTCGTGCAAGGGCAAGAACTCCCTGGCTATAGCGTCCTCCTCGTACCTGACCACGTACATGAGCGCGGCCAGCGCGCTGATAAACGGCCCGCTGATAAACGCGCTGATGTGGCACTTCATGTACCTGCAGAGGAGGGGCAAGCGCGCAGTGGAGGAATTGCTGAACAACTTGATAGTGCCGTACTTGGGCTCGATCACAACGGATCAGCTGGACGAGTACGAGAGATCGAACATACCGATATACAACATCCTGAACATGCACTACGCCGGCAGGATACCCCCGATACCGGCCTCGATATCGGTCTACGACTGGACGGAGCAACCGAGGGCTCACAAGATGTATCTGAACGTGGTCCTCCTGCCCAACTACGCGCTTGCCGGCAAGGTCAACATCAAGGACATGCCGACGAAGCAGGGCTTCGACTTCCCGATTCCGTTCACCCCGATAGTGGTGACGTTCGGGAGGGACAACGTCCACCCGGGCACGGCCTACTTCGTGACGCCGAAGGGCGACGGCTACGAGGTGTTCCTGCCGCCGCTGAGCGAGAAGGACGTGGCGAGGATAGCCGAGTACATCTTCTGCGAGAACGTGGAGATATCCTCAGACAAGGCCGTCTGCACTCCGCCGCCCGGGCTGGACGACGTGGGGTTCGACCTCAGCAAGTTCCCGGCCGACCGCTACTTCACGGCCATGGAGAAGAACTTCTACAGGATAATAACCGACGCCATCAAGTTCAGAGGAGACGGGGACGAGTACACCGGCTGGGATAGGATAAGCTCGTTCCTCCGGTCGATGATGTCCTTCAAGGCCACGGCGGAGCGCATAGCCGACGGCACGCTCAACGCCCTCCCAGGAGCCCTTGAGCCCTCCGCCTACATAGAGAGGCAGATAAAGAAGTAGATGAACAGGGAGCTTGAGAGGAAGCTCCTCGTTTTGGAGCCCAGCTTGAGGCTCAGGGCGAGGCCGGTGGAGAGGGAGATGTACATATGGTTCGTCGTCGACACATCAGGTTCTATGTTCGCGCATATTGAAGAAAGCTTGAACATAGGGCTGGAGAGCGCTGTGGAGCTTGCCCTATCCGCGGCCCTCTCGTTGCTGGCGGAGATAGCACATAGGTACGGATATGTTAACGGCTACTTCGCCTTCTTCTCGGCCAAGAAGAAGGGCTTCGAGGTGGACGGGGACTTGCTCTCGCTGATCGAGTCGACCACCGTAGTGAAGGGCGCCGAGGAGGTGGACGTGTTCAAGCTGAACAGGGCGACCGGCGGCGCCATAGAGACCTTGATCGCCGCGGGCAAGCTCGGCGCATCTATACCTACTGGGGGCACCGACCCCAATCCCCTCCTCGCCTTCCTGGCGAAGCTGGGCTCCAAGGAATACGACAGGGATCCCGACGCCATCTACATCTTCACCGACGGCTTCCTCGAAACCATAAAGGTGCCGGTGCCGGTGCCTACATACGTCTACATAGTCCCCGGGGGGACCAAGGAAGTACGGGTGGAGGGGGCCAGCAGAGTCGAGATAATAGGACTAATCCCAGCCTCGATCTGAAAAAATCTTTATTTTTTGGGCTCTGAGGGGATATATGGAACCCCAAGTTGGCGGCGCCACCGTCTGCTTTGGGCCGGTCACCGTCTACGAAGACGCCGAGAATTTGAGGAAGAGACTCAACGAGAGTATAAAGCAGATCGAGGAGGGAAAAGCCGAGGCGAACGTGGACGTCAAGGACGTCGAGCGTTTGCTCGACGAGCTGGACGCCATGGCAAGCGCGGCGGACTACGCGGCCAAGTTCATCAACGAACTTGGGGCAAACTTAGGGCAACCGCTTCTGACGTTCCTCAGGCGCATCTGCATAGTCCCCGGCCTCGGGGCGTGGGCCGCCATGAACCCTATGCCGACCGGCTTCGAGATCTACCTGGACCGCGAACTGGCGCTGAAGCTCGACAAGTTGAAGGAGCGAAGGTGGGCCATAGCCGCCATAAACTTCGCCCTATGGCACGAGCTGATCCATCTTGAGTTTAATACCAGGAACATGTCGAGCTGGCTGGCAGATCTCTCCATCTTGAAGACCAAATACAGCCAAGATGCCTTGGAAAGAATAGGCGAGATCCTTATGGAGATCTTGGTCAACGAGAAGGTGTACAGCTTCTATGAGCTTGGGGTCGAGACGGACGAGCCGCTGGTGAGGGGCTTCGCCATGAAAGAGCCTTACAAGTTCATAATGCCGGTTCCGGGGGTCTTCTGGGGCGTGTGCCATACCGACGTGATTGACGTGAGCAAGACGTACTTGGACAAGGCCAAGGAGCTGGCGGAGCGGCTGGACAGGTCTGCGGAGAAGGAGTTCACCAAGATCTTCCTGCCGTACTTCGAGCGCGGCGATATATGCCACTGCGTCCAGGACTGGTTCGCCAACGTCCGGGCTCCCACGTCTCTGTCGGATGTAATCAACTTGCTCACTACAGACCTTTACCTGCAAGATCTGATCAATAAGACGGACTACAAGGAGAAGGAGGCCTTGGTGCACGCCAACGATATACGGTTCGACGAGCTGGTCTTCCTCATAATGATGACCTGCAGGGTGGACTACCAATCCGCGGTGAACATAGCCAAGGACTTGGCGGCAAGGAACGCGCTGATATACAAGGTAATCGAGGGAAAGCTGACCTTGTACGGGAAGAGGGGCGGCTCCTGCGACTGGCCGTACAAGAGGGTCCAGATGTTCATCTGCGGAGGAGGTATCTGCGAGGACGAGAAGCAGTGCAAGAGGAGGAAGTCCACTCCCCCGCCGCCCATAGATAAGCCTCCTTCCTCTAAGTCATATGACGAGGAGGAGTACAAGCTCAACCAAGAGTTCAAGCTTAGGAGGCTGAGGCTGATACCGGAACAGCCGCAGAGCGAGCCGATCACGGGGTTGGAGGGAACGCCGGAGAGGCCCAAGTGGATAGAGCGGTAAGCGCCGAAACCCCGACCCGCTTTTTATCTCCCCTCAAACCAGAGGCATGTCCCCAAGAATTATCTCTATTTCTCCTCTATTTCCCTCTCTGAAGGAGCCGTCCGGGGCATAGAAATACCCTCTCTCTTCAACGAACATCGCTCTCATAAGCATCTTCTCGGAGTAGAGCTCGAACTCTATCCCCACCACGGCTACGTTGCCTCCGCGGCTCCTCCAAGCCTCGCTACTGCCGACTCTCAAGCGGCCGAAGGAGGGCTCGTCGTCCTTTATGGTGAACTTGGACCATGGGCGCACGCTGGACGGGACGAAAAGCACGCCAACCGGCGGAAGATGCACCGATAGGGGGTAGCTGGTGAGGATCAAGAACCCATGCGCATTCGTGAGGCTTATGGATGATTTAAACGCGAGCGGCTCGCGCATAAAGGACATCTCCGCCAACCGCATGGGCAGGAACCAGCAGTTAATTAAAATGTTGAGTTAGAGGGGCTATATCGGCTTCGGCACACAGCAACAGCCCAATTCGCAAGGGTCGCCGCACATGCCGCCGGACGCCTCGCAGTCATAGGGTGACATGCACTGCCCTGCACTGCACGTTGGGCCTTTGCTCTGCCCCGGCTCGCAACAGCACCCCAAGGTGCAGTTGCCCCTGCAGAATCCCCCGGAGGCTAAGCACTCGAAGTAGGGCATGCACTTAAGGCCGCCGCACACGGCGTCGGGCGACATCGGAGTTGGCGCCGGAGTGGGGGCTGTGGAGGTAGGCGCTGACCCGGGGGCTGTGGCCATGTAGATCTGGATGGGCGGCTAAAAAAGCTTTAGCTTCCCCTTTAGCTTATCCACATCCAGTATGTACAGCACGCCCCTATCCCGTTCTATCCTCTCAACGATGGCGCCGTCCAGCATCGGCTCTACGTAGGCCCTCACCAACGAGTACAAGGTCGCCGACGGCTTCAGCCTGCCGCGGCACATCCCGTTGAGTATCTTGATGAGCCTCTGGACTGGCAGCGACGCTCTCTTGCTCTTGAACCCCTCCACGGCCTTGGCCAAGGCCGGCTGTACCTTACCGAGGCAGTTTATCGCGGTGGCGTACACATCGCCCTCGACGCCGGGCCTGCACCAGACGGCGATCTTTCCGGCCATATACGGCACGGCTTCGCCGGACTCGGCCAAGCGTTTGACCACGTAGTACGCCTGCTTGTATGATATCCCCAGCCGCTCCCCGGCCTCCACGGCCGTTATGCACCCCCTCTCCTTTAGGAGCTCCTTGACCTTCTCCTCGCGGGCGAGGAGCTCCAGGGCTTTGGCCTTAGGCACGCCCATATTCCCTACCCCTTTTCAACGGTTTCGCTCAGCCACGGCTTCTCGGGGAGGGGGCCGTGGACCTCCTCGGCGTCCTCTATGGCGTATAGGCGGCAGTCCTGCCCCTCGGGGACCTTCGTGCAGAAGTCGCGGTGTAGCTGGGGGAGGTC
>WYEB01000047.1_pt1 | contig 53903 bp, 56 predicted proteins | sample 6343061 | NCBI WGS metagenome assembly WYEB01 (sample SAMN13812332, study PRJNA600296) | hot springs metagenome | biome: ENVO:00000051; feature: ENVO:00002007; isolation source: sediment sample from Evening Primrose shelf | place: USA: Yellowstone National Park, Evening Primrose Hot Spring ... | reverse complement strand
AACTTGATTTTCGTCTTTAAATGTAACAACTCTATTTACATTACCTTCTACCTCTACGCTAATATCAGAAACGGGTATACTGGTTTTACCTATGGCTACATTTTTTATATGTACTGTTGCATTACTAGATGTTTGTTCAAGTAATACATCCAATATATCTACATCATCTGTAAGAGCAACTTCTTGTTTACTAGTGTATATTTTGACATTTTTAAGTATTTTCCCAACATTGTAAGCTATTACTAGATCACTTGCTTGCAATGAAGCCATAACCTTGTTAGCTTTTTTTACCTATTTAGCATTTACTTACAATGCGTAGACAAAAATATATCATCAATCGTAAAAGTGGATCAAATCAACCAATATTGATTAGCATGCTAGATGTAAAAGAAGATAATCCTATTCGTAAACTCAACTACATATATCCAGGAGAAATTATTGAGTTAGATGAAGAAGAAAAGAATAATTGTGAAGCGATTATGGCAGATATAATACTTGTTCCTGTTAAAGCCGAAAATGTAGTATAATTTTATATGCTTGATGGATAAATTTTTGTGGGTTGTATTAGAAATCCGAGATAATCCTGTTTTATTTGTTTATATTTCTTTAATGTTGTTCCCTCTATTTCAGTGTCACTAATTTTAGTCATTATATTTTTTAAATTGTTTCTCAAATCCAATAATACAACATAATATCTTATCATGAAGGATAAATACAATATTGTTCCATATAGTGGAGACGATCTAACCAATCTACTATAACTATCACGAATAGTTTTAACAATCACGGATATATACAAAATCATTGTTACAGCAGCAAAATTGTAATCGCTATCATACTTGTCTGCTTTTGTAAGTATGTTAATACCATCAAGCAACAAATTTAATAAATCATCAGGTGTATAATCCAAATACAGTAAGAAGTAAGATATATTGTAATCCTTTGTTGTAATAGCAGATTCTATAAAACTATCTATTGTCACATCAGAACTAAGTTTTATCTGAGCATAATTTTCATCAAACAAAACTTTTTGTTTAATAAGCTTTAAGGTTGCATAGGTTCCAGCCCTAAGTCCTATCAGAGTTGCAATATCTGAACTATTTAAAGTTATATTTAATCCATGTTTTGCATAAAATTGCTTTATGTTTGTGTATAGATTGTTAACAAGAGTTTCACTAATATCGTTTGCATTAACATGTATGTCAAATACATACTTGTAAAATTTCTTGTTTATTTTTTGATTTAGTATGAGATCATTCAAACTTCTTACTCCTAATCTATTTATCAATACCAATAGCTTGTTTCTTAGCTTAGATGATATTGGCTTTTGCTGTGCAAGCATAAATTTTGTGCTAACCAGTAAGCAACTACCAACATGAAGCAATATTTTTATATAGTTGACTTGATTAGAAACATATATTGTTCAAGTTGTAGTAATGAAGACTCAGATAATATTGATTGTTCTGTTTTAGTTGAGAACATACTATATAACAATCAAAAAGACGAACTTTTACTTTTACATTTAGGTTTTACCAATAATATTTGCTTGAATTCTACAAACAGTATGAGTACAATTTGTGATTCAGTCTATGAGATTAATAACAGATTTTTGGAATACAAAAAACAATTTTATGATTTTCTAAAACAATCCTATACCATACATACAGATGCATTCATATGTATAAATGATAATGTAGAAACATCAATTTGTTTTAGTCCACAAAGAGTAGATAAATATGTTTATGATTTGCTAGATTATATTGAACAACATAATAAACAGATGGCAACTATTTACAAAATTTTATACTTGATGTTACATGAGATTAATAACAGATTTTTGGAATACGAGAAACAATTTTACGAACAATCCTATACCATACATACGGATACATTCATATGTATAAATGATAATGTAGAAACATCGATTTGTTTTAGTCCACAAATTTACAGGTCTGAGTGTTTAACAGGTGGTTCTTGTAGAACTCTATTGGATACAATAGGATTTTATGATCATGTTTACACTAACCTAATACGATCTCCGTATTGCGATAACGCTATAAGCGGAGTTAAGGATTTACTAGTAGGAATTGCTATTCTACCTGAAACGATACAGCCTACCATTACAAGAGATCAATACTTACAATCCTTGGAAGCATTGCTAACAAATACGCCATCAGGAATAACTATAACATTTGGTAATGTCTCAAATCAGTTAATTGAATTTCTAGCTACACTGTTTGCTACTAATCCAAGAGCATACATATACTACACAACTTCATTTGACATAGAAGATAATAGATTAACAACTTTTGCAAATGAACTATCAAATAACCTATCTACATATCTTGATGAGAGTCATCCGTTATACAGAGATTTGTTAGTAGTGTTATTATCCACAAACCTAGCCTAGCAAAAAAAGAGATTTTTTTATATTTTTCTTACTTTTTTGTATTTTTTATCTTTTATCTTACCATAGCGTATGAATGTGATAGTGTATATCTCTCCATCAACTCTTAATTGAAATGGAGTTTCATATCTAAAATAAAAGGGTACATTTAAGCCATAGTAGTTTGTTTCTGTATCCTGTATGATGTAAACATATGGAGACATATTTTTCAATTGTTTCTGTAATTCTTCATCTATCAGAAATACCTCTATTATTTTTTCATGTTTGTTTTCATCAAATCTTGTTATGAAATGGATTTTATATTGATTAATGTTTAGAGGTAATACAATATTCCTGATAGTGAATGGTGCACATAAGCCAAGTTTACCAGTCTGACGATCCCTAACAATCATGTAAAGTGCTTGTCTTAAAGTACTCATGTAATATAAATTTAGACAAGTTGCTATACTTACACTACTATAACGAGTATAGGTGGAGGAGATACTTTCAATTCCTCTATTATTGTTCTCAGTTCATCCATACCTTCTTGTTTTATATCATATGCTAGTGTTATGCTTCCAAATGGAGTGTCGAAACTTTGATATTTTGTACGTATATTGCCTATTGCTATTTTAACGTTTGCAAGAGCAAGAGCTTTAACCAAATATTCAAGACTGTTTGGAACATCCGATAAATCATCTTTGTAACTGCAACTATACATTACAACTATATCAGACATTGGTCGACTGTATAGTTGTAATTTGTTTGGAGGTATGAAACTAAATCTAACATCAAATATATAGGAGTAACTATCTATAATTCCATTCGAAACAAATTCTTGAGCAATTATCAAACTTTGTTGATTAGCCAACATTAACGGATACAAAGGAAATGGCTTCGTGCTAACATGTAATATATTAACAACTTGTTGTTCAGGTAATTCCACAGTCCAAGTTGTATTATCAAAATTTGCTTGAGGTATTGTTCTGATCTTAACTTGTGGAACATATTGGTTTAGTATCGATATGACACTATTTTTTATGATGTTCTGTATTTGTTGATCATCTATCTCCAAATCAATTGCATAGCCTGTTAGTATACCTTTTACATACTCAACAACTTCTGTTATATGCATCTACATTTTGTGCTGTAATAAAAAAAGATTACTCATTGAATAAAACTTTCTTGTAAACTTGATATACATTATTTACATCAGGTTTGAATATATAACTATCAAAGCCAAACTTATCGCTATAGTAGGATAGTTTTTCAAATTCATAACTTCTGCGGAATAATCTCTTAATTTCATCATAATCATGAGCAATGATATTCCAAGTTTCCATTTCTCCGATTCTTTGTGGATTAGTGTATTCATTGTTTGTTATGCCTGCTCCTGTTACTTTGCTTGATGCTAAATGTTCTAGTTTTAATATAGTTTGATAACCCACATTGATGCTAACATCATAATTATCTACTTTAACATAATCTATTTCCTTGACATTATAGTCTTTGGCTAATTGTTTTATCTCTTCTGCATTCAATTCACTAAAAGGTGGTTGTATGATGCTCAATCCATATTTTGTTAGGTTATACTCCAATAAATCCCATCTTTTAGTTAAAACACTGTCAATTAAATGATGAAATGAACTTCGTTTTTCAACTCTCTTTAAAAAGTCTAGCAACATTTTTTGAGCTTTATCCCTCATATTCCTATCAAGCAAATCTAATACCTGTTGTTCAACCTTAACGACAATTTTTGCAAGCAAATTTTCCATTAATTGGCCTAGGTTCATTCTGGATGGAACAGAAAGAGGAGAGAACAATATATCTAATATCTTTCCGTCTTTTGTTTTGGGCATTTCTTCATCAGGAACAATCAAGCCAATGACTCCTTTGTTTCCATGTCTATTTGTTAGTTTATCTCCTATTGTTGCTTCTCTGGTAACATAACCAATTATTTGTATAACAATAGGATATTTTTGTGTAGGTTCTGTTTCTAATTTTGCTAGTTTGAATGGTTTCTTTGCTTTCTTGATGAATTCTGCTACTGATGCAGGTAATCTGTAATTTGGTAGAGCTTTAACTCTTACATCAACTACAAGCAAATTGTCAACATTAATTTGTTTTCGTTGTAATATACCTGCTTCAATATACTCATAGGATATTAGTGTATTGTATGTTTTACCTGGTATTGGTATCAAACTAATAGTATCGTCATTACTACTGATATGTTTTAATTGACTATTTGCAGGCAATCTAATAACAAATACTTTTCTCTCGATATGTTTTAGTCTTTTAGCAAAAGATTCAGATATTACTACGGCATCTTGATAGTTGAAACCATAGTAAGACATATAACCAACTAAAGCATTTACTCCTAGTTTGAGCTCAGGACACCAACCACCGCTAACAATATCTCTGACAAAACATATATGATAAGGATTGTATGCAACTTTTAATTTCTCATCATATTTTAAAAACATAGCATTAAACTTCAAACCTTCATCTGTTTTAACTATAAATTCATCAATTTTCTCAAAAGTATTTGTCTCAATGTAAAAGCTTTCTGCTTTCTCAACAATTACATTCTCAAATCCAGTTCTTATCCTCGGGATTTCAGCATTAATCAAAGGTAGGGATTGTCTTAGATGGTTGGAAGCCATCTGCAATCTATTTGGATCGTTAAATCTTAGAAATGGAACGCATAACATAGTAGCAGTTAATAACTGTGTCGGCTTATATGTCAAATTACTCATACAAAAAAATTTAGATCAAGTGTAACAACTTTTGTAATATATTGTCTCTCTTTTTATCTGTTTCTGATAGCACACATATTACTTCATCGGGATAAAATAATTCCTGATAGTATAGGTTAATTGTTAACTGACCTGTTAGCTTAACATAGGCATTATACATATCAGCAAAGAAAGAATAGGGTATAGCTTCTCTTTTTCCATTTGCCACATAGAGTGTAGCAACAATCTTTAAATAAACTGGATGTTTAATCATGTAGTTAAATGCCTTATCATACTGTGAATCTTTAACAAAAGCATTTAATACTTCATCACGTTCATAGTTTATAAATGTATCAAACCAAGTCTGATAATAACTTTTTGTAAAGATTTGTTTTCTACTGTTATATAACAAATCATAATAACTATCTGCAATTTTATAATACTCCAACCTAGGGTCTATGTTTGAGAAAACAAGTTTGAAGAATCGTTGTATTATTGTATCAAATTGTTTACAAAATTCTTTTGGTTTTACTGTAGCAAAATAATGAACAGTTTCATGTATTAATGTTTGTATAATTCTCTTATTAATATGTTGGTTTGTACGCTTGGATATTATGTAGTTGTTATCTAGCAATAAATAAATCTTTTTATTCTCTGGACTATGGAAACCTAAAACCATAGGACCTCCAACTATTAAACCAAGAAAGTATGTTATAGTTCTGCTAATCAAATTTCTGTCATATGTTATAACTAATATGTTGTTATCTATAAGATGATTGTATATCTTGCTTAAATATGCGTTGTTTTGTTCTGCAACTAAGTTATCAATAAAGTCTTTAGCTGCTGATGAACTAAGCATATGTTTAAAACTAAACTCTTCTATCGCTTTCAATTTAGAATAGTTTTGTTGTAGTGAATCTATCATTCAAAAAATGTGCTCATTAAATTTCTACTTCAAGATATTTTTTACTCTCTCTAAGATCATTACCTGTAACTGGTATAACAAAACTTAGTTTACTGTTTATCTTGAGACCAGCTATGTATGCTTTAGTTGCAGCATCATTATCAACAATTACTATAATATTGTCAAACAAAGGTTCAAAGTCTTTTATAATTTCATACCATTTACCATTTAACACTAAGCAAGTTATTGGTGTATCTATACTTGTTAGTAAATGTTCTGCATACAATATCATATCAGTTAATCCTTCAGAAACAAGTAGTAAATTTTTTCTGCTTAGATTATATGATTGATAAAACTTTCTATCAAAGTTGTATGGTAGCAATGTAAACAAACTATATTGTAGAGCTTGATAACTTTTACCTATTGCTAGATAGAGATTCATAAACCTTCTTTCTGTTTTGAAGCTATGTAACAAACTCAAATAATCATATCTGTAAATTACTTTACTACCAATTGTAAATACGACTAGTGAATTATCCAATCTATCTTTATGTGGTAGCAAATAATCGTACACTACATCATACATAGCAATCGGTAATTGATGTAATACATGTTCACTGATATTGATTTGCTTTTTGATGAAGTAATACTCTAGCTCATTTCTATACCTAACAATAGATTCTTGACTTAATTTTTGTTTTAGTTTTTGCATCTCAATGTAAGTTATATCTAAGTTTATTTGTTTTGATTTTTGTAAGCTAATATTACTAACTATAACATTACGTAATTGGTTTATTATCGGATTTACATCAATTGAAAATCTGTCTCTGATTTTGGTTAGCAGATAGGCTAGCGAACCACCTTCATAACATCTTGCACACCAAAATACCATCAAATCTGGTTCAATATACAAATGAGCATGCATAACATTTTTAACACTATCTCCACAGAAAGGACACCGTATTAATATGTGATTTCGTTTGTAATAAATAGGCTTATATACATAGTAGTTAAAGATATTCCTAACGTCTAGCATACAAAAAAATTTAGGCGGTTTGTTTTTTGCATCCAATCTAAATTTTCATTTATGCCAACAATAAAAGTTTTTGACGTAAATTCACTATATCCAAATCTCATGGTAGCAAACAATATTCTAGATGTTCATGGATTTGTATCAGGATCAAACATAAAAAACGAAGAGAAATACTTGCAAGAATTGTTATGTATTGAAACAAATAATGAAGCTGATTTAACCTATTGGAATAATTTTGCAAAAGGTAGGTTTGCAGGTAGGATATTTGGAACATTGTTTTGGTTTGGATTGTATGATGAAATTGTCAAATACAAATGGTTTATAACAACAAAACGATTTACCAATCATGAAATGAATGGACAAGATTTACTGGACTTAATACAAAACAAAAACATAATTGTTACTCCTAATGGATTACTAACAAATGGTAATCAGTTATCTATCTTACTAGAAAAGACTTTAGTTGAATGGATTAAAATGAGAGATATATATAAGGCAAAGGCAAAGCAAGGCGATCAAGTTGCAGATCTCATACAGAATGCAACCAAACTTGCCATGAATAGCATGTACGGTGTCTTCGGAACAGATTCATTTTCATTCTACAATATATACATTGCTGAAGCCATAACAATAACAGGACAATATATATCTCTAACAACATCAGCTTTGATTAATCGTTATATACAAACAAAAAATATTAATGATTTGTCTGTTAATATAAATGATTTTATTAGTGCTCGTAAAAAGTTTGATGCAAATACTCAATTCATAATGTATAACGATACAGATAGCTTCTTTGTTTACGATAAATATGATATTTTGCATGAAGATGTTTTGAATAATAGTATTTTACCCTTGGTTTACACTTATGCTCATAGATTTGCTACAAACACATACAAACAAAAAGTACTAGCACATTATCCAAAAGTTAAATTGGAATTTGTTGGAGACTCTGCATTTGGAACAGGAGTTAAGAAGAGATATTTCCTATATAACTCTCAGACTGATGAGTATAAGCTAGCAGGCTTTTTGAATAGACAAAATCCAGACTTTTTGAATGAGTATTTGATAAATCTGTTTAAACGTATATGTAGAGGAGAGGTTAAGTTAACTATGTTGGAACATATCATAAAAATGGAGTTAATAAGTATATTGAAAGATTATAATGCAAATCTTGATCTTACAACATTACGAGATATATCAGGTATGGTTGCTTGGAAAACTACAACATTAACTAGCAATGATTTAATATCCATATTGAAAGCGGCTAAAAACAGAAGTGAAGCTGAAAAAATATTAAAGTCAATTGCACCGCATATCTTTGGTATGTTGCTATACAATCTAATAGTTGGTCCTGTGTTCAGTCATGGAAGCAGAGGTCTATCACTAAAAGGAAAATATTCACTAAAGTTTTTAAATGAGTTATCAGACAAATTGAGACAACATTTACCTTTGGATATTGTTATGCTTGTTGTTAACAAAGCAAAAAATGCGTCTGTGATTGTTGTTGAGGATAGCGATGAAGCAATAAACTTTGTTCAAAATTATGTAGTTGGCTTGGAACAAGAATATGTGAATAAATTCGTAAAATCAATCAAAGATATGCTTTAGTTTTTTTGCTGTTTTCTCGAGCAATCAAAATCAATGATTTTTGAACTACTAAATGTGGAACAATTTATTAAGGAGCATAATGCTCCAGCTATTATGGAACCATTACCTGCAAACTTAAACGAACAAAAGTTACTGAGCCAAATAAATGGATTGTACTCACAATATCTATTTGGTGAGAGAAAAAGTTCAAAATGGTTTGAGCAAATGGGATATATACCGTTGAATGTATATATCCCTAAGTTTCCTGTGTTGATGATTCTGGATAATTTACCCACAATCAGAGCATTCAGAAACAGACCAGATAGGATTTTAGCAATTGATGAAGAAGGGAATTTAGTTTTGGAAGATGCGAAAGAGATTAGCTACACAAATCATAAAATCTTGATGCAAGGCTTCGCAGACTTCTTTGAGAAAAACAAACTGATTAAATTGATTGAGTATATTGCTCAACAGAATAGTGTATCCGGTCAGTTAATAAATGAGATAATCAAATTATCAAACAATAAAGTTGAGAATTTGATAACAAACAAAATAATTGTGCTTCCTCCTGGTTGGAGAGATTACTCAAAGATAGACAACAAAATATCAATACATCCGTTAACAGATGTTTACTCAAAAATAATAGAACAAAACAAAACTTTTGAAGTTGGTAATGCTAATAGCTCAAAATTGTATAGGTTGATCGTTAAACTAATAGATTTGTTAGCAGAACAATTTGGAACAAAAACAGGTTTTATTAGAGAACAACTTGCTAGCAAAACAGTTAACTACACAGCAAGATCTGTTATTAGTCCTAATCCAAATCTCGAGATAGACCAAATTGCTATTCCATTTACGGCTCTGTTGCAACTATACAAGCCACAAATAATTAATAGCATACTAACAAAACACAAACAAGAATTTATAGAGATAACAAAAACTGCAAGACAAGAGATTAAACCTACTGTTAATGATATAACTAAGCTTATAAACAAGATTTCCAATTATCCTACTCTGTTTCCACAAGAATTGATAAACTTCTTTAGAAAGGTTTTAGAGCAAGATGTTTTACCAGATGCTGTAGTGGTTTATAAAAGAGACCCAGCTTTGCATAAGACATCTTGGCTAGCAGCAAAACCAGTTATAGCAGATCAAGATACAATACAAATACATCCGTTAGCTTGTGCACCACTGGGAGGAGACTTTGATGGTGATAGCGTTGATGCAAATATAACAATTAGAGTTAAAAGCAAAAAAACAAATAAAATAACTTACTTCAGAGATTTACCAATAGGACTTGTAATAGCTATTCCAAAGCAATTCGTTGAAGGGAGTATAAATGATGAATAGTGTAAAAAAGTTACATCAAAAGCAAATGATATAACAATACTAGGTAAAACAACTACAAATCCATTAATGGTATTGTATTTAGCAATGCTTGGATACTGACATATCTAAATTTTTTATTATGTATAGGAGGCTACTAAACAGTTTAGCTGAGGTTAGAGCCTTCTATAAGATAACATCGAATCTTGATGAAACTGATTTTGAAGTTATTGTTGAAGATGTGTTTAAACATGAATATGACATACCTGACAAAACCTTATTCAATAAAATCTTCCTTGCTATGCTGCAAATAGGTAGATATGATTACGCAGAAAAGATGCTAGACACACTGGAGCAAAAAATTAATTCTCATCCATCAAAGGATATTATACTTGATGTATACTATTTTATGTATTATTCATTCAAGGATGATCCCAATCAAAATACAATAAATATCTTAACATCGATTTTAAAACAACTTAACAATGAGTTAAACATATTATTAAGATCATTTGGTTTGGAAAATTTAGCTTTATCTGATGTATTGAGTAAACACTATAAAATTATTGAGATCGACCTGGGATTAAAATTAAACGAGTCAGAATTATTAAATCTCGATAAGAGATTGTATCATCTATATAGATACATAAATGCTTCTGATTTGAATATAGAAGATTTAACTGAAGCATTAAAACTAACTTTTGATTATACCTTACCATCAAGAAAGATTTTCCGTATGATTGCTAGTAAAACATTGTTATTCATAAACAAAATTAAACAGAATAAAAACTATGATGTTTTGTTAATGTTAATATTGTTCAGTTATGCATTGAATGATACACAAGTTTATGTTGATATGTGGAGTTTACTTGATGATGCTAACAAATCAAAAGTAAATCATTTGCTAAAAGATTTAGATGAGCTAGCAGAAGCAATAGGATAATAAATTCTATTTTTTTGTGAAGCTAACTCCTTGAGTTACTTTTGTTTCACAAAAAAACTGAAAAATGGATAGAAATGAAAATATTGATCATAAAACTTCGCTCATTACTAAATCAAACCCAATTTTAATTATTTGTCCTTCTTGTAATCTCTTTTTTAATACAAAATGTAACCCTATATCCCCCGAAACCATTTCAACTTGAATTCTATTCGTTGAAATGTCTATCCCTAACAACATTGACAGCAATTTCGCTGTTGATTCATGTCCGATGGCGGATATAAATTGATTCTGATTAACTAATTGTCTCGCCTGATTCACATCAATCCTTTTAATCTTAACGGTATAAGAATCTGCTAATTGCCAATTCAGTGGTATAATTTGTGAGTTGAAAACGTACAACATACTAATATATTTAGATCCGTTGTAAAACAATCTTAAAGTGACAATAAATAACACCACATCCACTCTAAATTTTTAGATATGCTAGTCAGAAATCCAAATCTATTTGCTAACATTGATATGGCTTTGAAATATTTTGGATTTCCTTATGATAAAAATGTTAACTTTAAGCTCCCAAAACAAATTAGCATTAATACAAACAAAAAATTTATCATACAATCCATAAATGGTATCAATCATGTAATTGTAGATCCAAAATCTGATTTGGCTTTGACATCTATTCTCTACCTATTACACTGTGTAAATGATGAATTAGAAACAAATGATTATTATATTGTTCCCTTTGAGCAATTATTAAACTTCTTTGATAATTATGATGTATTAGGATTAGCTTTTGATAGAGTTGGTATGGCTATTAGTATGAGTAAACAATATCCAATTGTTTTAAAGGAGCCTTCATTAATAACATACAAAAGTAATTATACTGTTAACAAAGATTTGTCTCCAATGGTATATTATGGGTCTTTACCTTTAGCATATTTCACTTATCATACCATTAAACTACTGTCATCAAACAAATACAATACAGAAACAGATAGACATATAGCTATACTGATCATATACCTATTATATGATTACACTGTATCCATATCAGTAGAAATCAATTCTGTGATAAATATAAAAAATGTTCCTCAAAATAAAAGAGTAGATAGTAAATTCCTAAAATACAGAAACTATTTGTTATTGAAATTGTCTCAGCAACAGATTTGATTTTTTCATTGCTTAGAATGTTAAGCTACAAGTAAATGCTTAGAGATGATTTACTTAAGGTTATTCTAAACAGCGATGAAAATGTTGATAAATCATCCTCAATAGTCCCGTTACCCATAGAACAAAAAGATAAAGAGATAGTAGAAATTCAAATGAAAATTATAAATGAAGCGAGTTCGACAATAGATGAAAATTTATTATCCTTTGCAAAAGTTATAAAATCGATAGTAAAACAAGAACAAACAGAAAACAATAGCAAAAATGAGATTAAAGAGGAGCAAACTTATATCACTGATGTGAAAGAATTTTATCGTAAGGCTTTGGAGTATATGCTCTTTGAAGATGTGTCGTTAGCTAAGGAGTATGAAAATATAAACACATTGATCGATAACATAATAGTAACTGTTCAGGAAAAGATTGAACAAAATCTGCTACCAAAGTATTGTTACATCAAGGAAGATGATATAAAACTTCGGGTTGCTCAAATAGTGAATGAAGCCAAGAATGAACTAACTAATGATGAGCTAGAGAATATAGAATTAATGATTAGCATGGAAAATGCTATTGATGCTGATGTATATAGAGATGTGTTAACATCCGTTTATGTTTATGGTAAAGCTATTGATAAACTCTTTGTAAAAGATGTATTTAAAGATGAATTTGAGTTAGTAAGTTATATGGCAGAAAGAGATATATTGCTTACAGAGGTAGCATCAACATTACTTGAAACAAACCAACCAATCTAAACTTTTTTGTATGAGTGAAATGCTTATAACCAAAAAAATTAATTTTGTTGCAGGTCACAGGGTACATTCGCAAAATTTACCAAAATCATTGGGACCAAATAAATGTAGATTTCTACATGGACATGAATATGTGTTGGAATTATTTATTACATCTGATCTAGATGAAAGCGGTATGGTGCTAGACTTCACATTTTTCAACTATCTAAACGATTTTATACAAAGATTTATCGATCATAAATTCATCTTGGATATAAATGATCCATTGTTTGAATCAATAACCGGAGTAACAAATAACAGACTAGATTGGTCTAAATGCTTAGTTTATTACACCATTACTGAGATGGATGGTAAGCTAGAGTTAATATTAACAGATAAGGAAAACTCTCTATTTTCAAAATTCAATAGACATTATGAAGAATTTAACAATGAACATAAACAGAGCTTCATAATCGTTGATTTTATTCCGACTGCAGAAAATTTATGTAATTGGTTTGTAAAAATATTTGATAGAATGAAAACTATAGGATTAATTCCAGCAAAAATACAACTTAGTAAAATTAGACTTTATGAGACACAGAAAACTTATGTTGAATTGATTCTATGATTATTTTTTGATTGAACTTATTATCTTAGCTAACTAAAAATATGTTGACAGCTGAATATCTTTCACCTTATAGTCTTTTGATAGGACAATATTTAGGAGTAATCAGAACCATTGTCAGCAATAGTAAAACAACCAAAGAATCAGCAATAGAAGATTTTGATGTATTTGATGATTTAGATGAGACAATAGTATTTGAAGCTTCAAAACAATCAGCAACAGTAAAAATTAATAATGTGGTTGTAGGTGAAGTAGATCTGCCAGTATCAGAAGTAGATGTTTATGTTAACGTAGCAAATCCATCAATACCATTCATAAAAAATCCTAAAGAATTTATATATAGTGCTGCAGTAGTGGCTAATAGCATAGTTACAAATCCAGGTGAAAGTTTGCATATAATGATTGATCAATCTCATGTTAGATCAAAATATGGTGAGCAAGATGCTGCATTTACTATAGAGGTAATTAACGTTGAACAGGGTGAGGAAGCAAATGTTGAGTCTATGATTAATGTCGAATCATACTTTGCAGCTATTGCATCTTCCTATATATCCAAAGTTTATGATGTAAAAATGGAACAAGATTCACAAAACATTTCGGAAAAGATTAAAGACAATGCTGGCAGAGTAGCAGAGAACTTTAAGCAAGATTGGGAAAAATTTCAGGTTGAAGCTAAAGAAAAAGTAAAAGATATGGTATTAACTCCCGAGGAAAAACGAGTTCTACAAGATCCATTCGTGAAGGTTTATATGAAGGTTCGTGATATTATTGAAAGATTCATCCAAGAGGTAATTACATTCTTCGGCAAACTAAAAGCCGAGTTATCACAAATACTTTCAAAAATAGGATCACAGTTTGAACTTATAGTTAAGCCTATAAAAGATTTTGTATCACATTATCCAACCATCGTAACAGCAGTTGCAACAGCGAGCATTGTCGGAATAATAACGCTTATTATGAAGAAGAGAGCCGTAAGAGTAGCAGCTAGAGAATTTGCAAGCATACCTAATGACAAACTTACATATGCTGTGCTAGATGATATAGCTAGTGTTCTTATTGTAACAAATCCTACTTTGAATGTCAAACAAGTAACAAAAGAAGCTGTATCGATTTTCGAACAAGCTGGTAAGAAAGGAATAAACAATTACAAAAAGCTAGCAAGTAAATTTGTAAGCAAAGAAGCTTACGTAAAAGTTAGTCAGAGAAAAGCAAATCCAGGTATAATACCAGCTCTAGTTGGTATATTGAAAGCTGCTATTCCAGTTGTTGGTGCTGGTATATTTGGTTTTATAATTGGCTTGCTTACAGCGTTGAATACAGATAAAATAGTGGAAGCTGCTAAACAAGTTCAAGATACTGCTGCTAATGTAGAACAAAAATCTGGTGAAGTTGTTGAAAAGATTGGTGATGTAGCAGAAAAAGTTCAAACTACTGGTAAATCTCTAATAGAGAAATTGCAGCAAGTATATTCCGATATACCAACTTTGGCAAAAGTAGGTGTCGCAGGATTGGTTGGTATAGGTGTAATATTGATTGGAGCAAAGATACTACAAACGCTACGTAAAAGACGCATCGTATCTACTTCTATGGATATAAACAAAGTTAAGCAAGATGTTAAGAATATGAATAATAGAGTATTTGCATTCGCATACATAAGCAAATAATTTTTTTTACAAATACACTAAATTTTTTGTCATGTATTCCAGTCTGACTTTGTTACAGGATGTATTATTCTCAAAACTACATTATCCTTATTTGTATTACGGACTTTACTATAAATCATCAGAATTTGGTAATGTTATGTTAAGTTTGTTAGATAGTGTTGATTCATTTGAAAAGATAATAACTTACATGTTATTGTTGCAAGCAGATTACACAGCAGATATTGATTTTCGTAATGTCGATTTGCTAGATAATACAAGGATAATATTATGCAAAAACATAAACAAAAATTTGCATCATATTATACTTTATGAGTTGTCTCTCAAAATGAAAACACTAATTTATTACAAACATAAAAATTCTAAGTTAATATTATCACCTTCATTAGTAATACCAATACAGAATGTCATACTTGCAAACTTATTTGCGAATGTTGCTTTGATAAATAGTTATGTCAGAGATTTTGGTGCTACAATATTGAGTTACATAACGCTACTCATGTGATGAAAAATGATCTAAATTTTCTGTTATGATCATTAAATCTGTTTACGAAACGATAAATAGACTTATCAAATTTATACACTATAATTCAGCCTATGTAGACGTATGGTTTGATGGTTTTGGCTACAGCAATAATTTTGAAGATACTCTGCTAGATCTACTAGCTAATTGTAACAAAATAGAAAATGTTGATTACTCCAAATTTATCGTTTACATAATGTTGAGCAAATTTTGTCCAAATATATATATTCCTATATTACCATCCATAGCATTTCCAAACACACTGAAAACCAACTACCTTCAAAATTTAACAATACTACTTATGTATTACAAAAAACGTATTACTATAGATATGGAAACTAGTAATCTCGAAATTCATAGTTATCATTCTGTAGTTGTAGAAAATAATTTGATAGCTAGTATATTTCTTAACCTAATTGCAGAGCAAAAATATAAATACATACCACAAGTAGTTTTTGTAAATAGTTTTGCCTATTATTTATGTTTGTTGTTTTGACGCTAATATCTCAGCGATTTATGTTTATGCAAATAATTGAAAGCAAAAACTTCTATCTAACGGATTTGAATTTGCTAGATTATGTTAGTGAACAGGACAAAAATTTTTTAAAAATAATTATCAATGATGTAAGCGTAGGAAGCAAAACATACTACAAATTTCATCGCTTTTTTACAGTTGAGATTGTTCTATCACTAATATCCAACAATCAACTAAAAATTGCTCGTGAACTAATTGAGAATACTGTATTACATCATATATTGTTTGATCATAAACCAGATACACCAAAATATTTAGATAAAGCGAAACAAATCTTCAAAGTTGAGTTAATGCCACATCAAAATAAATTTGTTCAGCATTACGGTGAATATAAGGATAACCTCAAACTAAGAGGTTATTATTTGGCCTTTGATGTTGGCACAGGTAAAACACTGACATCTCTATATACATCACTGGCCTATGGAACAAAAGTTATTGTTGTTTGTCCCAAAACACTTATATTAAATTGGCTAGATGAATTTGAGAAATTAACCAACATACCAAGAGAACAGGTTTGCGCTTTTCCTTTAGATCAGCCAAACCATAATCATATTGCAATCGTAACAAACTTTAATAATGTTTCAAAACTACATGTTCCGTGGAACTATAATGTTGAGAGAATTTTCCTTATCATAGATGAGGCTCAAGTCATAAGATATGCTGATACACAGACAATGCAATCTCTATACAAATTTGTCATTGCTAACAACATTAATGATATATTATTGTTATCTGGAACTCCAGTCAAAGGTAGATATGCTGAACTATCAGGAGCATTTTTATTGTTGGATCCTTTATTTGATATGGATGCTTACCCTTATTTCATTAAAGCCTATAATTCAGCTTATGTTACACATGCTATAGATTTGATAAAGCATAGACTTAGTTTAAGTATGATCAGAGTAACAAGAAGTCAAATTAGTAGCAGTCTATCCTTACCACCAAAACATGAAATAGTTATAGAAACAAATGTAGATAATATTGATAAATACATAGTTGATAGTATTATTGAGCAAGCCAGAGATCAGTCATCAGGTTGTCTGCAACAAGTAAATCAAAACTACAACACCTATAAACAAAACCTAATTGATGTGCTATCAAAAATAGAACAAGTTGCTACAGATAATCAAATTAGTGATTATGTAAAAATGATTAGGGAAAACGCCAAACAAAATCAAATTAAATTAACAAGAGATTTAGTTTACGCTCGCAAACAAATCTATGATTTTCTGCAAAGTAGAAACGAACATACTTTAGCTGAACAATTTAACAAAGCAATGTCGCAACTATTTATGGGTAAATTGATTTGTTTCACTAAAGAATTAAGTAGTATATATAAACAAAGATTAATAGAGTTAGTGATGGAGTTATATGAAAAGAATATTAAGCTCATAAAAGATTTAGTTTCCAAGCAGGAAAGAATAATAATATTCACGAACTACAAATACACATTGGAAGCCATAAAACAAACTCTTGAGAAACATGGTATTAGGAATATTGTAACTGTTACAGGAGAACAATCTTTGAAAGAACGTAAAAAATCAATTCAAACATTCAAGCAGCAGCCAGGAACAATACTGATAGCAACATATTCATCTTTATCATTTGGTTTTACTTTAACAGAAGGTAGAATAGTTATATATGCAGACTTACCCTTTAGAGATGTAGATCTGCATCAAGCAATAGCCAGAGTATATAGATTCTCGCAAACAAAAGAGACATACATATACTACCTAAAACTAAAATCTGATAAAGTAACTATTCAACAAAAACAAGAACTATTAGTTGAAAAGTTTAAGGAAAAGGTGAAACAATTGTTTGAAGTTCCTGCTAGTAGAAACATTGATTGGAAACATATGCTAGCCCAATAGTTTAGCAACTAAACTAAATTTTTTTGTATGAATATATATGCCTATGTATTAAGCAACTCACAATTTATTCAAATCAAAGATCCATTAATTGATTTACCTAGTGATGTAAAAAATTTTACTATTGTAACAGAACAAGGAAAACCAATAGTTTACAAAAATTACATTGAAGGTATTTTATATGATGACAAGATTATATTAAACAAAAATCTAATAAGTGATTATTGCAGAGCAAATATCAAAGTAGTTGTAAGCAAAAATCTATCGTTTGCTTGTAAGTTTGAGACATTAAATAATGTAAACAATAAATGTAAAATCATTGATGAATTAACATATATACTGAATGATATACTTGGCAATGTAAACAATAACTACCCTTGCTCATTAAAACTAGATGTATTAATCAATAACGATCAACTAATATTTGACAAAGGAATATTAGAATATGAAAACAAAATTGTAGCTTTCTATATATCAACCGATGATAAAATCATTCAAAAAAATTACAACAACAATATAAAAGACAAGAGAATACTAATTGTTTTGTTTAGTGAAGACAAATATCTCATACAAGATCATATCACATTATACTCAACATTAGAGTATGCAGATCTAGGTATTTGTATTGACATAACAATGCTTGAACAATAATACTAAACAAAACTCGTTTTTTGCTGTATACTATACATAGTGCTCTCAATTTGATTTATTATCATAGATCTTGTGGTATCTGTTGTTATAATTTTGTCAATCGATCCTAGCAGATAGTTTAAATTTGTTAGGACATCATCTATAATATTTCGTAGAATTTGCTCATTGTTATCTGGTAGATAAGTAAAAAGTCGTAAAATATTGTTAATGTTTGTAGCAAACTGATTTAACATTTCTGATATGTTTTGTTCTGATCCTGATCCATCTTTAATTACGTTTATTAGGTTATATAATTGCTGATTGATATTACCAAGATTGCCTAGCGATGTGAAAATAATAGAAACTTGTTCAGGTGTACCAAAATGATAATAATCTTTTCTCAACAAATCAGATAGTGTGCTATGTGAATTCTTGATAAGATTGGAAAAGTTAGTTGGTGTAATATTTATAATGGGTGCAATACTGCTTTTATTCTCATTTAGCAATTGTTCTGCTCTTCTAGCATACATTTGCTTTTCATCTGGTTTAGCTAACTGATGTGCTAACACAAGATTTCTCTCTAACACATTAACTATTAGAGTAATGTTATCCAAATCATTTGGTAGAACCCTATAGTATTTGATGACTCTTTTTTCTTGCAGATTATTTGCTTGCATATACTCATTCAATCTTTGTTCTAATCCCTGTTCTACTCGTTTATAAAGATTATTGCTAGATGATTGAGGTGTGATTGTATTATTTGTAGATGGAGTTAGATCAACATCCAATATATTTACTAAACCTATTGTTAGATTAAATGGAATAACCAAATTAGCTATCCTAATAATTGTAGAATTGGACGTAGGTCGTAAATAAAATTCACTGTATCTACATAAAAATGGAAAATCAAAATCTAGGTCTAGCTCACTGCTATATCGATCATTATAAACCATAATTACATCATCATTGTTAAACTTAATTAGTTTTGAGTTTCTTGTTACAAAAGTATTGAGTTTTAGTAGTGATTCTGTTATCTGTTTATAATCAAACGTACTACTAGATTCATTGGAGCTATTTTCCATTGCAGACAAATAATTTCCATCACTATCTACAACATCTGTTCTTCTTTGTGTATTTGTATCTGGTTGTTGTAAATTGTGATTAAAAATAGCGATGGCTTTGTGTTTAGTATGTTGCGAAGCGTTACTCTTGAGTATTTCGATCACATCATCATATTTCTTAAAACTGTATTCATTCTCTGTAAGATAAATGTTTTGATCAACAAATATATTTGTTAAAACAGGAAAATCTGAATTAGGATTTATATTATCAACAGTAAGCGGAATTAGATATAAAGTTAATTCATTCTCTTGTTGAGCAATATAAGATAACAGAGATAAATCTACAGGCTTATGGTCTTGCACACAGAGGTTTAGTATATCATACAATGTGAGCACTAAATCATTTCTATAACTTTTTGTAAAGTAGCTTGCTTCAACATCATTAAAAGGATGCGACAGAAATTTTATCTTTGAGATAGCAAAACTACTTATCAATTCGTTAAATTTATTAATAGTTTTGTTCATAATATCTGAAACTGATAAACGTTGTGAAGTGTATATAGTGCGAACATCAACAATAGGTAATAATGATCTATCCAGTTGAAATCTTAATTTGATTGACGGATAAGAGTTCGTATGCTCTATATCAAAGTCTGTGTAAGCAATACGATCTGAAATTCTTCTACCAAGACCTAGTATTGTATTTTGATACTTCCAAATATAGGAACCAAAAGCTTCATTCTCTATATCAGTAAGCAATCTATTGAAAGTATTTACTTTTTTGGTTATCACTTTGAGATCAATTGTTCTGTTAACAAATAAAACTGGAGCAGAACTATCACTATAATAACTGTCAACTCTAAAGTTGTAAGTTATACTATTTGTGTCAACATACAATTCATCATACTCAACTTCAAGATTTTTGATACGATCTTTTACAAATGGACTATATGCTTTTGCATCCACAATAAAAGGCATATTGTAAAGCAGCTGAAAGTATGGAAGAACATAGGCATCTAAATATAAGATTTAATTTCAATAACAAAAAACTATACATACCTTTGTTTCGCAGCTTTTACACTATTAAACTAAACCATCATCCACAGAAAGGATTACTAATTGATTTGTATATGGCTTTACCTAATCCGTTGCTTGCAAATAGGTTTCTTTCGTTGGGCAAAACATTCTATTTTGATGATAGACAAGCATTATACAGAGTATTAGTATGTAGACACTGGCCAAAAAGTTTGCATGAAGACAGAATGATGATAATAACACAATACGTTGTTCCATTTACTGAACTTAAATTCAAAGGAGAAAGAGATTATCCACCTGGTAATTGGAAGATAGCAGAAACAGGCTATGTTTATCTACTGGATTTATATGTTAAACAGCCTATGATTGTTTATATATTGTATTTTGAAAGACATTCAGGTTTGATACCATTGCTGATAAATCAGGGTTCTGTGTATGCACTCTATTATGATTTCATTAAAGAGAGAAATTTTTATAGCCTGTATCGTTTTGATGATAACTATTATTTCAGATTTCAGAGAATATACAAGGGTAGACCACAAATGAAATTGGATAATCTGCAACAACTTTCACCGAAAATGCTTACACCATACTTTACTAGAACTATAAGCAGAAATCTATTCACATTCCTCAGATAAAAAAACTAAATCAAATTCTGAGCTATAATTTCATCAAGTTTTTCTCTAGTTAAATTTTCATGATATGAGTTTAGAAATTTTAATTGATTTAATACAAAACTTTTATCAATCCGATCATATAAACTATCTTGTGCAAAGAACGTTGTTACAGTTAGATTTGTTTTCAATTGTTGCATAATTGGTTCATCAACAGATTTTTTGAAAATATTAGATAATATTTGCATGACATCATCAATACTTTCTTTTTGCATAGCTTTAATCAAATCATCTGCATAATTATTTAAGATATCTTCAACTTTCTTAATGTTTAATCTCTTTCTTAATGAAGGTATATTATCACTACTATCTCCCGCTAATGCTAGATATATAGGATGCAATAAAGGATGCTTCAGTTTAATGTCTAAATTTTTGCCTGTTAGTATTTTGTAATCAACCTTCATGTAATCTCCTATCAATTCATTCTCAACTTTTATATTGCGCCTGCGATATATGAATACGTTATTGTAGGCTAACAATTGTATGTAATCTTTATCCCAACTAACAATGAAGTAAGCATTCATATTTTTCATATATGTTTTTAGTATAAGATATGGTATGTAATCACTATCCATATTCCTACTTATAACAAAAACTGTATTTCGAAAATTATTGTTTATTATGTTTTGTATCAGTTTGTAGAAGTATCTCTTTGCTACAAATTTTATCTCATTAACATTAAACTCACCATATTTAGCTTTGAGAAATTTGATTAATTGTGTAGACGGTAATATTTTGAGTGTTTGTCTATGCTGCTTATATTTTGGCATTATTTTAAGTATTTTATTTGGAGCAGAAAAATTAGTGTATAAAATGATGGTTGGATACTTTAAATTATTTTTCTGTGACTCTTGAACTAGATACTGTTGGAAGTTAAATAGAGAATACAACACTTCCTGAGCAGACTTTCTTAATTGGGCAAGAAAATCGTTGATGTCAGCATATATGCTATCATAGTAGAAATCAAAGAATAAATTATCAATATCCAAAAAGACAGTAATTTTCTCAAACCTTGAATCGATAGCATCGACTATATTTTTTGCATCTAGAGTAGATAACCGAAACATGTACAAAAATTTAGTATAGTTGTATTTAGAAACTCTTGACAAAAATACAATCATTTGGCTATATTAATCTTATTCATGAAAGCTAAACAGGTTTGCAAAACTTATCCACTTAAACATAGCTAAATTTTCTTTGATGGACGAAAAAGAGTATCTTTCACAGGACAATTTTCAAAATTTTGATGAATCTAAAGATATACAGGAAGATGAATTGATTAAACAAGATAAGGTAATTAATGAACCTGATTTACCACAGGATGAAGAACAATATGAACCTGATAATATTGAAGTTGATATTGAAGAAGAAGAATTGATAAACAATGAGGAAGAGGATATTGTGATAGATATAGATGAGGATGATATCGATGAGGAAGTAGAAGATGAAAATGAAGAAGATGCAATAAATAATGAGGAAGTAGATAATTTAGACGATTTTGATTTTGATTTTGATTTTATGGATGAACAAGAGGATGAAGAAATTAAAGAAGAAAATGATGTTGAAGTATTGGATTTAAGTGATCTATACATGGAAGATGAAACACCCAATAATACAGAGGAAACAGATCTAGATGATCTAGACGACTTAGCTGACTTCAACTTTGATGATAAATTTGATTTTGAATCTGAAAGTGAAACTCTTGAATCAGAAGAAGAACAAGCCGAAACAGAAGATGATACTCAAATAGAGATCGATAACAGTAATGATGATAGTCTTATGATTGCTGGAACATTTACACCAAACAATCAATTCATAAACATATACGCAACAAATGATAGCATATTCATAACATCACTATTCATATCTCCTGTAATCAAAGTTGATTTGAATGAAAAAAGACTTGAAGTAACTTCCGTTGTTCCAATAGAGGCAAACAAATGTGAATACATCATTTATAAGAAAAATGATAATGAGTATGCTGTGTATATACCATCTGTCAACCTAACTGTTATAATAGATAGGGAAGGTAATGTTAATGTAGTAGATTATGCTCCGGAGGGAGATGTTGCATCGCAATCTGACTTCAATGATTTACTTGTAGAAATTTTACAAAATAGAAATAGGGAGGAGTAAAAATGTCTAGAATAAGTAATGCAAATGATATATTACTATCTTCAATCTACTATCACTTTTTTAGTAATGTAACAAAACTTACGACTCCGTCATTCTCAATAAACATCGAAAACGAACAAAAAATCAATCTAGATGACATTGAAAAACAGTTAAGTTTTGCAACAATAAATCTCAAGAATGAACGAATAACAATCAAAATCAAAACAAATAAGGAAACACGTTTTGATAAACTTATACAGGACATAGTTTTTGCTATAAACTTAATCCTAGGTAGATTGTATAGACTATCATTAATGAATGTGAATGTTGCTCAGATGACTATAAGTACGACAGGCTTCACTGAAGAGATTAACATACCCATAACAAATACGGATTTGTTACGCAAACTTGTTAAAGATAGAGTTACATTCAGATTATTGAGACCAAAGAGTATTTTTGGTATCTATAAATTGTTTGATCCTAATGCAGAAAATTCCTTACTAGATTTGGTATCATACAACATATACAAATTGAAAGTATACGATTCTATACTAGTCAAAGAATCTAGCGAAGAACAACCTGCAACAAAAACAGAATCTAAGATAAAACTGAACATAAACGATAACTATGATAGAACAAGATTAGTGATGTCTTTCGTTTATGCCATATTGTATACAAAAACGAAGAATAAGATATTTGCTCAGGAAATGTATAACAAATTGGAGTACCTAAAAGTTATGGATTATATTAACAGTGATGATAGAAAAGATTTAACTAATATAATTCGTTCTATTGTGAGCAAACACCCTCTAGCAACTAGCGATATTATTAGAAACATATCTTCCATTATTAGCAACCTAGATAAAAAGCAACTAGACAAAATCAAAAAACTTAATGTAACTAAAGATGAATACGATGATATAGGAAATTGGTTCGCTGCTGCTTTAATAGTAGATCTATTAATGTCGTAAAAACTTATTTTACTTTTTTTGTATTGTTTTTTCTATAACTGCAACATTAGTTTTTAAAATTGATTGATAGGATGTATCATTAGCAAAACATACCACAGTATAGTTTCTGCATTAATTTGATTCTCTATAAACAGAGGAAATATCATTGTTAACATAGAACTTTTGAACCAATATGCATATGGAAACTTGTATTTGTAGGTAGTTAAAAATTCTTCTAACACTTTTACATTTTTTTGTCTTGTTATTATAACTACTTCTTTTCCTGCAAAGTCAAATTGTATGTTACTTTTTAAGTTCAAACAGTTTAATGTTACGTGTATGAAATATTTTTGAAAATGATTAGGTATTTTATATAGGTGCCTACGTATTACATATTCAATGGTTAATAATCTATTAATGTTGTAACTAATCTGATAGCTCAAAATAATTTTGTTATCACTAAGTCTAATCGTGAAATAATCGTCTAGTAATCTGTATAGTGTGTGCATATAAAAAAATTTAGATTATTTCTTCATTTTCTTGAATAACTGCATTTGTAATTTTATCAATGTATCTAGATTATCCTGTTTATGATTTTGAATTGTTGGTCTATTCAAATGTAGTAAATGAGTATACATTCTAAGCATTTTTATCAACTCTTCCTGTCTTCTGTCTGACATGCATATAAATTTAGATGACTTTTTGCATTAGTCAAGTAAACTATCAAATCATATAAACACCAGAGCCATACAACTTTAACATCAGTTAATGTTTGATATTCTCTACCTTTATAATAAATTGAAACACAATAATTCTTTTTTGAGTTAGCAACATAAACTTTGAAATTTTTTAACTTATTGGCCACATTAATAACCTCCAAAGGTAGTTCTTTTAATTGATGTGTATCCAACTTATCTTGATGCAATACAACATTAGCTATAAACCTAAGAGCATAATCCACATCATGATACTTAAATACTGGAGCATATATCTTATCAGATAAATTTAAAAAGTGTTTATCTACTGTAATTAGTTTGCGCTCATAATCAATTTGCAAACGAAAATCATGAATAAATTTTTGTATTTTGTCTGTTTGCTTCATGATAAAAAATTTAGTGTAATTGTAAAAGTTTATCTCAAAAGATCAATGTATTGTAGATTCGAATCTAATTACCCACCCTGACGAGCCCTGTCCAGACAGGAACATGTAAAGAACCTGCAAATTTGTCAAATTACAGTATACATACTTGGCCTGAATATAATTACGCTGCTTTGCACATATTTGTCTGTGGTGATTTTGAAAAGCATTTGCTTATTTGGATTATTTGAGAGAAAAATTGAGATATATGTTTGTAAAAAAAGAAATACATTTGCAAGTAACTAACGCCAGTAATAAACCCTAACTTTACCTGGATATACTTCGTTCAAAACCTGTATACGTCCATTATTACTATCTAATGTATATTCCAGTTTCTTAATTAACATACCTCCTATAAAGTTAGTGCCTGGATCTGTTATCTGACTGCTAAAGTTTATAACTTCTATCTTTTTCGTATCACTTAAGTTTATGTCTGTAGGTATATCAATCACGAATGTATCTCTAGCATAGAATGTATCAATATTAATCTCTTGTATATGAAACAATGTCAAATCATTAATACTAGTAGGGACCAATAAAGGTTCTGCAGTTACATCATTCTTGATAAGTATCTTAATAATTACACCTCTAATTGGAATGTAAGTTATCAAATCAATAAATTTAATGTAGGGCATATCAACATATACAGACCAATCACTTCTAAAAGTCTGTTCCTGACTATCAACAATTATGTTCTGTGTCCATGATGCAGCATCTATTCTAACGTAAGCATGCATATTTATAACTAATCCAACTTGATTAGTTTGTCCAGAAACAGGATAAACCTTTACTGTTTCTGTATCATCTCTGAGTGTATTGTATAAATCAATGCTACCAAGTAAATCGTTATTTTCTGTAGCAACGAATAATTCTCTAGGTAGATATATTATATAAGGAATTTTGATTAGGTGATATCTACCAACTGTAAATAGATTTGTTATGGTTGTTTGACTTTCAATCATCTGAGCCTGTGTACTATAATGCAAAGCCAAATCCATTTGATAGGGTAATCTAGTTATGTGAGCTACAATCTCAATCTGAAAGTTCGTATAACCTGCTACATTTGTATTATTATCAGATAAGTTTATTAGTGAGTCATCTCTAGCAGCAAGGTATAATTTTATTAAAGGTTGTTCAAAACCTGAAGCATGAAACTGACCTAAAAACGGTTGCTCATATCTATCCATTATTTTTTCATCAAAAACAACACAAAATGGTTTAGGTAAACCTCTGGCTAACAATTCACTGTATGAACCAATTATAGATGGTTGACCAGATAGGAATATAATTCTATCAAGTCTTGTTTTATTATTCTCGAAATCCATAAATTCAACATCTCTATCAAACAACCTTTTCAAAATATACGATGCATACTGTTTGACATTGCTTGCAGTGTATCTAACAATAAAGCTTTGTTTATTTTGCAGTAACAACATTGACAAACAAGCTACAAAGTAAAATGTCAACTGTAACTGTAAATATAAACGCTTTGTATACTTTATATCTTGATAAAATTGTAGAAGAGTTTGGAAGGAAGACTAAACCAGAAAATTTTGCAGTAGCTGAATTTTCAACTCTTGATCTGGAAAGAGGTTTTAAAATTAGAGACTTAGAAAATCTTGTTAGCAGAAATACAAACGTCATTATACAACATAGTAGTGGTCAGTTATATTTAGTTGATACTCAAGTTTTAAAAGAACCAGTTAATATAATAAAACAATGTGGAGACTTAAATAAGTTTTATGATTCAATGCATCGTAAATTGATGAATGTGGTTAAGGAAGAAGAACACAAACAAAAATTTGTTGACTACGGAGCATTGCATCTAACAATACTAAGATTCTTCATCTACACTCATGATTCTAAACAAGTAGCAAGAATTATATCAAACAAAATGATAATGGGACAAAATCTAATTGCAAGATTAGGTTTTAAATTCCTATTTGGAAGATCATTAATCTATCAAAAAATAGAGAAATTCAGACAAGTACCGATGGAATTAAATAATATGGAACTGATGACTGTTTTAAGCTTTGCATTAGTGTATAACGGTCAAGAACTTAAAAAATATCAACAAATGTTAATTAAAGAAAACATATCATTGGATAGTTTTGTATATCAATCAATTAAAGTTGAACAAACTGAGGGAAATACAGGACAGGATAACACCAAACAAAATGATCAGAATAATAACAAACAAAATGATAGTGAAACTACTTCAAAACAAGACACAGAAAATAAAGCACATCTAGTAGCAATAGCAACTTTAGTTGTAGTAGCAATTGCTAGCGTTGCTGTTGTAGGATATCTTATAGCGCGCTTCATCAAATTTGCTGAACATGCTTTCACCACTGTAATAGACGCAATAACTAGCTTCAAAATATTGATACTTGTTGCTGTTATAGCACTAGCATATATTTTCAGAGATGTTCCGCTATATTGGATTACAGTCAAAGCATTAGAAGAACAAAAGAAACAACAACAACAGGATGATAGACAAAACAGAGATAAGAGAGATAGATCTAATGAAAACAGAATACACAGAAATAAACAAAAACATCAAGAGTACGAACAAAAATACAATCAACTTGTAAACCAAAAAATACAGACATTACCTAGATTGGTAATTGTTTCAACATAATTTTTTTACTTTTTTTAGATGAGCACTAATACTCTATGTTCAGACTGGGCGATATACTCAAAGATTTTATTAAGACTGATACTAGTTGTGATGTTTTTGGTTTATTGATTGATGATTGTATATTAGTCAGAAGCAAATATGCTCACCTGATTAAGGAGATCGAGCAAAAATACAACAAACCAACTTACATTGTTGATGGTATTGTAGACTACAGTAAAGGACAACCTTTATACACTACAGATCTCAAAGACACAAACAGCAACAACATATAATGTTATCTACCAAAAGTAATCAAAAGCCAAGAATTGTAAGAATACCCTATATCCGATCTAACAATCAAAAGATATTTCTACTTGATTTAACCTTTAACACCTACAATACAATAAAGTCACTTATAAACAATTACATAAAACCAAGGCTAAGACCAACGGTTGTTATTCCAAAGCTAACTATAACTAATCAGAACGCATACATAGAATATCGTAAAGCCTTAATACAACAGGGCATTACAGTTTTAAATTGGAGAACAAAAATTCCTATGCTATCACAAAGTAATGATGATGTAGCAGAACCAGAGAAAGCATATAACAAACTTAGTTTGACTGTTGCTAACTTCATAGACTTAACACTAATATTTAGCAGTTTACATAACTATTATCAATCCAGATACATACAACTAAACAGAACATTAACCAAAATAATTGAGAATCATTTTGTTTTGCAACAAAACAGTAATAACATTTTAGTATTGATATTTGATCCTCAGTTTGCAGCAAATATACTAAACATAAACAATATCAGAAATGATGTTATCGGTAAAATTCTCTATTATGGAAGCGATTGGCTTAATTTGTTTTCGGAAATATACGTGGCAATAGTTACAAGTAGAGGCTACGATAATGATGTAAAAATGCAAATACTTAAACTAACAAATGTTAGCAGACAACCTTATTTGATTATAGAAATTTTGGATAAATATCTTAAAAAGTTTGCTCCCGAGGAGACAGATAAACAAACAACTATTACAAACAAATTATACTCAATAGCAGATCAAAATGTTACAAACTATAAACCGACTAACAAAACAGAATATCAATTCAAAAAGTTTATATCTGCTTCACATACATTAAATATCTCACTAGAGAGAAAACATATACCTGATATTAGCAGCATAACATTCGAGAGAAAAGAATTGCATATACTAACAATCTCTAGATTTTTAACTCAGAAAGATGAGAGAATCATAAAGAATGATAGGATTGAACAATATAGCACCATAATACCTGCAATGATTAGAATTATGGAAGATCAAGGTATAAAGATTAAGAAAGTTGACATTGATCATGTTAAACCATTTAACAATAACAGAGTTACATTAGTCTCAAAAGTTAGATTTCACATACAACTACCAGGAGGTCAAGAAGATATATTAGAGGTTGAACTGCCTCAGTTAATTGACAACTATTACTTCTATGTTAATGGTCGTAGAAAGATAATGACTTATCAGTTACTCTCAGATCCAATAACGATTGTAAAACCATACACAGTTAGGATACATACAATGTATCAGGTTGCAATAATAACATACAATCCTAAAAAACAGACATCAAAAATATACACAGTTGGAGTTGAACTTAATCCTGCCATATTATTTATGGTTCATGGTAGAAAGAAGTTCTTCAATTTATTTGGTTGGGATTATGAAATAGTTTAAGATGTTTTTTTGTTAAACTTCTTCATAAATATCTATTATAGTTCTTTTATATATCAATCGGAACAGCGGATCAATATATTGTGGTGGCTTTCTTATAACTTTTATATTAGCATTTGGTCCTAGTTGTTCTCTAACAAATTGTATAATGCTAGACAAATTATCTTCATTTGAACCATTATTTAATAAGATGTAATACGTCCTAGACAAACTACTCATATCTTTAAATTTAGTGTAGTTTCTATTACACAAAAAAATCCTAATATTAAGATTCTACTCTAAACACACCTTTTATAAACTCTCTTACATATGCTCCTGTATACGAATCAATTGTTTTGCTAGCTAACATAGTTGGAATTAGATTATGTCTCAGAGCAATTGCAATCAACTTAACAGTTGTAGCTAAAACTTTACTGTTAACAAATTTCTCATTAAAAGGTAATTCATACAAAGATCTCAAATAGTGATATTGATCTACAAACTTATATTTTTCATCTATCATGCTAACCAGAATAGTGTCATATATGTTGTATGCAATAACTAAGCTTGGGTCTTCATCCCAGATTTGTTTTAAGGATTTGTTTAGTTTTACTTTGCTAGATTTTAATTCTAATTTTGAGACATTATCCAAAGAGTAAGATGTTAGATCTGGTTTTATATTGCGATACATCTTTAACAAATCTATTGTTGCACCATAGACCAAGTCACAATCTGTACCCACATTCTTTTCATCATTCACTTTACAGGGAATAATGGAACTATCGTTTGTTAGCTTTATGTATCTGTTTATGATGTATGATACGTCAAAGCCAACATTCCAACCAACATACAAAACAAACTCATCTTTTATTTTATTGGTTATGTGAACAACTAAATCCTTTTCATTTTCGAAAGCAATCAATTCAATTTCTTGATTAACTTGTTCTGGTAAATATTTTTTTACTGTTTGTAAATCTATATGTTTTGTTTGCAAGTAACAACTATATATTTTGTTCTTATTGTTATCCATATAACTGTAACATATGATGGGTCTATCAGCTATAACTGGATCTGGAAATTCTCCTTCATTGTTTAAAACTTCTATATCCAAATATACATAACTGGGTTTGTGAAACGATCTATTTCTAGATACTGCTAGGAATAATGCAAAATTCTGAACTAAACTGCCCTCTATAACTCCAAATGAAGAGCTTTTACTATTTATATTTTTTATGTAGTCGCTAAGTATTTTACCGTAGTCTCTGCTAACAATTCTGAGTTCTTTTTTATCTCCTGTTACAAATGTAGCAAAATTGAATTTTTTGTCTGCATCAAAATTATGTACAAAAGTTTGAATTGGTAATCCGATAATCTTTTTGCCTGCTTCAGGTTTGTATAAACATAACAACATATAATTTTCATATTCAAAGCAGGATATTATATCATATCCATTTAAATCAATATCCAAATCTAAATTCTTAGCACTATCATATTCTGATTGTAAGAACTCTAATTGTTTTGCTGCTTCTACTTTGCTTGCTGTATCTATGTAGACTAGATTTGGATTATTTGTTGCTTGCTTAAATGTATCCAAAATATGATTTATGATATCCTCTTCTCTACTTCTCAAATAGTAAGCAGGATGATATGTTGCATAAATTTCTATCTTTTGTTTAGTATTCCTATCCAAAACAGTGTCTATAAATCCTTTTTGTGATGCTTTGATATGCTTAAGTTGGTAAATTTTACATATTTGTTGCAAACCTCTATTACCTAGTGTAATAATTTTAACTGGTGAATATTTTTGTATTTGATTAATGATGTTTGGTCTACATTTTGTTAACACAGTATCATTTGGAGTTTCATTCTTATCTGGATGACATAAAACACTATTTGTTATTACAATATTGTAGTTTTTGATTTGTTTTATAATGTTGCGAATTATGGAGCCTGATTTACCTGTAAATGGCCTACCGGTTTTTGCTTCTGTGTAGCCTGGTGCTTCACCAACTAACATAATAGTTTGATCTGAACCATTATCTATGTAATCCTCCATAACAATAGGACGATCTCTTAACATACATGAAGCACAGTTATCAAACTTCATATACAAAAATTTAGTATTGTTGCTACTTTATATTTTTAAGTATAGGATGACCTAACACTAAAATTTTTTGAGCATCCTCTTTAACTTCAAATTCATTCTCAAGTTTCATTAACTCCTCTATGAATCGCTTTCTATAGTTACTTGGAGCTTGGAAACCTCCTGCTAGAGGATTGAATGATGGTGTTCCATCTTTTGTTGTTGATGAAAACAATAAAACAGGTATGAGATCAATGACAGTCATATTTACATCAACATACTTTGGATGACCTGAAATAAAAGTCTCTTTAGATGGAGTAAAACTAATGTTTTGAACTGCGGCTACTGGTATAAAAACTTGTCCTGGAACTAGACATGAAAACATATAAGGTGGAGCAGTAAATAATCTGCTTAGAAATGTTCCAGATTTAAGAAATTGAGATATAGCATCATCATTATTAGACCAATAATCACTCCATAAAGTAGGAGCAGATATCATATACAAACCAATAAGAGGTACTAATATATTCTCAACAAATTCATTGAAACTGTTTGCAACAAATCTCATATTAATGTTAACTGATAGTAAGTATGTACTACTCTCATATGCTTGAGGATAAGCTGGTTGTTTAGCTAACACTAAATTTCTAATAATGTTAGTTATTTTGTTTAAACCACTATCTAAGCTAGTAAATATTTGATTTGGTATCAGTTGATTAATAGTATCTACAAGCAATTTACCAATAGCAGCTAATATTGCTACATTTGTAATAATACCCGATGCCATCTCTATACCAAAATTTAATAATTGTATACCTGCATCATTTTCTAGTGTATTGTTGTACTGCAGACTGATATCCAGTTCTCTAGCTAAGTACACTAAGTTACTTACATTTGTTAGTTTGTTTTTTGCCTTGGCTAATTGTTTACTGAAACTGTTTGTTGTAAATTTTGTTACACCTGTAAAATTTACACCTTCCCTTAAATATTGTTCAAGAACTTTGAAATGCTGCAATATAAGATGTGGAATTGAATCAGCTACTTGCAATCCGTCTACACCTTTGAACCAATTTACTAAATTTGTATAGCCGGGATCATTAACAAGCAACATAACTATTAATAGCGTTTTGATTTTATTATGCAATCTAGAAGTGTTAATATCTTTTTGATAAAATGGTTTGAATAATACCCAGTTTGATGTTGCTAGTACATCAAGATGTTGTTGATACAGAAAGTGATCAATATCTTTATATCTGTCTGATACATCTTTACCAACAAAAGCAAAGTTACCCAATTTAAACATGATTACGATGCTTATACAACATATCTAAACTTAGTTATATGCTATCAGATACATTGATTAAACATGTATTCCGCAATAATGGTATTTTACCATCCGTGTATGTATTTAAAGATCCCTACCTATTTGAGATAGATTTAATTGATGGCTTCTTTCAAACTATGAGATATTTATCAGCAAATGTTAGAAAGTTTGATAGGTTAGTTGACTTCATTAAATCAGACCAATACAATGACATTTTGAGTAGTGATTTTGGTATCACGGCTAGCAGAGATAAGAAATCACTGATGATAGAATTTCACAAAAAATTCAAAACAAACTATGTAGCAGAAATAAACAAAAGAATATTGAGAGTAGATTATTTTGATCAAACGGAGATTAAAGATATGACCACAGATTCAATAATTGTTTTGTGTAGTGAACAAAAAATTAAAGACTACATTACAATATTGAATAAAAATTATCATATTCGCATTACAAGATATGAGGTTATACTATCAAAATTGATTAATCATAGAACTATTATGGTTATATAGTATTGATTACTTTTTTCCGCCTTTCTTCTTCTTCTTCTTCTTGTCCTTCATAATAAATGTTTGCTATTTTTTATACAATACAAAGCAATACCAAACATGCAAAAGAGTAAGTTTGAAGAGCTTCGCAAGAGAATCAGAGTTTATCTACCTCAAAGTAATCAATACGTAACAGTAAAAGAACCACTAGCAAAACAAAGAATAAATATTATGAACAATCTTTTAGCATTGCAAACAGCTGGTAATGTAGATAAGGAAGAAAAAAGTCTAGAGAGAATAAAGTTCCTGTATAAAATCATAGATAACTATGTTGAGAATTGTGTAGAAGAGTATGATCAAGTTGGTCAAAAAATCACACTAGAAGAAAAACATTATCTCATATTACCGATAATTGAGTTGCTAGCAACATTAACTGTTATTGAAGTGAAGGAATATTGTTCCAAATGCAATAGTGAAAATAATTTTGTGCTCACATATGATTTGAATTTATTCAACGATCCCAATATTGATATACTTGAACATATAAAAAACCTAAGAGAGCAATTTGAGATAGAGAAACCTATCTATTCACTGATTTTTGAATTACCAGAAAAGAGTCTTGAACCAACAGATATAAATATAAATGTGGAAAATCTAGATATTAGAATAAAAGTTGGCTTTCCATTGGCTTGTATAAATATTGAGGATATAATAAATGCTCCCTTTACAAATTTTGAGTATGTTCACAGTCTATATATATTTGAAACTGGACCTCAGGAGAAAATTAAACTGATGTATAATGCTACAAGTGGAAACGTATCTGTATTAAGAGATTTACCTGAAAGTCTAGTCAAAATCATAACAAGAAAACTCAACAAAGCTATTGAACCTTATCGTCAGGAAAGAATTAATTTAAAGTATATGTTTACGTGTCAGGAATGTGGAAATCAAAATGAGATTACATTTGAACCTATACAACATTTTTTCAACATCTTCATACAGTAAAATTAAGTCCAATAACATTTTTGAGCAATGCTCTGGTTTTGGAAATTAAAGATTTAGATATTTTTAATTTACCTGCTAGTTTTATGATTATATTTCATGTTCAAGCAACTAAAATTGTAGAGAAACAAAAAGAATTAGAACATAAATTATCTAGTCAATCTAAACAAAAAATTAATCATCCTTTTGTATTCTAAAATTTTTTATCTAGATATTATATAAAGCAACTAACAGCGACTAAGAATATGCAGATATTGCGAGAACAAATACAGAAAAGCATACGAAAATATTGGAATTTTGACAAAAAAATATTTATTGTAAATGGAAATTATATTGCAAAAGAGTTATCTGATATAGAAGTAAAATTTGTTAATGAATTATATCTGTTAGTCTTTGCAGCAAACAATAAAGATAGTTGTTTAATAACAGGTGTTGCTGATACACGAATTACAATATATGTTCCACATGGTATAGCTTCACTAACATTTGAACAACTACATCATAACCTACTTAACAACAAAAATTTCTGGGCTAAAATTAATCTCTATCAAAGTATTGGTATGTTCACTTTATCTCAGGTATTGAAGATAGAGAAAAGAAATCCGATCCCAGTTTACAATTGGTCAAATGCTCCCATTGTTTTGGAAAACAGAGCTATCATTAAAGGTTTTACACGTAACGAACCTTTGCTAGTTACAGCAAACGGAAAATCAGCTAAAGATCAACTTGATAACGAGTACAAGACTATAAGTTTAACCTCTATGCTTGATGTCTCCATCCTCCATAAAGGTGGAGATGATTGCGAAAAGATTGACGGGTATTTATCTTCAGGGTAGAATAGCAACTAAATATGTAGGACACAAAAATAATCAAAAAAGCCTATAAATACCACTTAGATTAGTTTTTTGCTACAACATACCTAAATTTATTAGCATGACAACCAAAGTTAATAAACAGCGTATTTATCAAATTTTCAAGACACTGCAAGGAGAAGGAGCATATATAGGATTACCTGTATTGTTAATCAGATTTGCTAGTTGTAATCTAAGATGTAAATTCTGTGATAGCTACGAGAATTGGTCAAATCCAGGTAAAGATTTTAGTCCTGAGGAACTGATAAACTACATATTAACAAACCATATAGTTGATTCTGTTCAGAATGTTAGTTATGAGCTAAATGATTATTTGCTTATGTTTACTGGTGGAGAACCTTTAATAACAGAAGATAGACAAGCATTCATAGTTGAAGTATCAAAACTATGGAATGAATATAGTGGAAAAGATTTTGTCATAATAGAAACAAATGGAACAAACCCTATAATAGATGACTTTGTTTATTGTAATAACATAAAATTTCATTTTAGCATATCACCAAAAGAAATGAGATATCAACATAAATATGTAGATACGTATCCAAAACTCGTAGATCAGTTAAACAATATGAATGTAAACAACATAAGCTTTTCCCTTAAATTTGTTTATGAAAGTTCACAAACCCAGGAATTTATATTGACATTAGCAGAAAAAGTAAGAAATAAAGCTGTTGGCATATTTGTTATGCCAGAAGGAGCAACGAGAGAAAAACAATTAAACAATAGTTATGAGACACTATTATTCTGCACAAAACATAATTTGATATTCAGTCCCAGATTACATATTTTACAGGATTTTAAGGAGAAAGAATTCATAGGATAAATTTTTTGTTTATTGTAAGCACACAGATTTGATATGCCTGTAGCACTTGTTCAACAGGATATAAGAACACTAGATCAATTAATGAATAATGAAGATTATTTATTTGTCTTTGATGACATTTATAAATACACACCTGATAGAATAAAGTATCTCTTTCCAGGTTTTGCTATTACAGGTCGTTTTGACTTCATAGGACCATTGAAGGGATTTCTACCTGCAGTTGTGGTATCTTCTCCAAATGATATTGTTGTTACAATACAACCTGGGCTAGCCCAATGTGAAAGTTTTGGACTAATAATACCTAAACGAAAAGCAATTACAATAACACAAAGTGAGATAGATAGTTACAAAACAGTAAACAATATAACAACAAATCTATTTACAACTTATCTCTGTGTACAAACAAATATAATAGGATGTAATGATGGTATCAAAACAACAAACATGGAATGGGTTCTATCTACTAGATCTGAAAGTAAAAGATTTGACTTAAGTACTACTCCAAATTGTAGAATACCTATACTAGCACTAGATATAGACACTTCTACAACTATATATAACGCATCTGTTAATATTCTACTGACAGCTGATTTGTATCCATAATTTTTTGCAAAAAAATAATTAGGGATAAGGAAATTCTTCAGTTGTAAAAGTTTCGTTTGCTTCAGTATTATTTGTATTAAGGTTTATGTTTTCTTTTGTTAACATCTCATAAAACTTTTCTCCGAGTATTTGCTTTATGAGATTATCAAAATTAACATTCTTTTGCAATTGTATAGACTGCATTGTAGATAGAGATGAAAATATCTCAGACAGTGTGTTAAATATCAGATTTACAGGTTTCGTTAATTCAATTTTAAGTAGTTCTGCATACATATAGTAAAGATCTTTATCTAGCAAATACATGTAATACAACATAAGTTTTGTTAGTGCTTGATTAATTGGTTCTTGTAACATTATTATTTTCTCTAGAAAGTAGCTAGACACTATTCCTAATAGAGCCGTTTCTGTTTCTTGTATTAGATGTGAAGCTGGTAAGCCAGCTACCTTACCTATAATACTTTGTAGCATATCGGATAAAGATTGTAAGTTTGGATTATATTCTCCTATAGGTGTAAAACCTTCAATGTTAAAATATTTTTGTCCATTCTTTGTTGGTATGATAAGTATGTTGTATGGTGTTAAGAATTTGGGAAATGTCTGAGCTGGTATAATATCATTAACTGGAATTAATTCACTTTTAAACATTGTGAGTGCTTGCTGCAGATAATGTGATACATGAGCATTAGATAGATTAGAAACTTCCACAGCAACATTTAATACCTTTCTTTCGTTGACAATATCTGTAGCTATCTTCTGTATCAACAAATTATACAAGTTACTCAGACTAATAATGTCTTTTATTAAACCCTCATCATAAGGTTTAGGAAAACTAAACTCAACAATCTTATTTACAGGAACTAAAAAGATATTCTCACTAAAATGATCTGCTAAATCTTGTTTAATTTTCTTTAGCATTTCTTCATTGCCTTCAAATATAGCATTCGCAAGAGCATTTGTTATATTCCTTAGTAATTGCTCTCTTTCTGGATTATTTTGTTCTCTGTTAATAGGTGTATGCAAATCTTGAGTAAATGGATTACCCACAACAAGATAAGCAATTGTTAATTTACCTAAAGTAAGAGCTTTAACTCTTGTTTTGTTAACAATATGTGCTTTATATAGCATTGTGTGTTTGTGAAACTTATTATTGCTTATTGTGACTTTAATGTTTTCGTTTTTTTTGTTACTATTCTGTAGATTTCGCAATTGCATGAAAGCAAAATCATAATCTTGTGTATTCTCTATATAAACATAACTTTCTTTGTTTACATTTAGTAGTTTCTCAATGTTACTGTAGTTAACTAGCCAAACATAACACTTTCCATCTACTATAAGTGTAGATAGTACTTCATAGATTATATTGTTTAAGTCTAGTGATTTTGCTAAGTTAAATACTATATCTTTGTCTATTTCCATATCAAGCGTTATGATATATCTATCACCATTATATAGTTGAGGTGCTAAATTGGTCATATATATTTCAAATATTCTTTGCAATATAGGATTTCCATATAGTGTTTCAATTGTTATGCTTGTTTGATTTGTGCTTCTTAATATATTGCTCAAATCAGATTTCAGAGTAGGAGCTATTTCTTCTAAAACTCTTAACAATCTTTCTGATATACCAGCATCTTGTTGTTCTAACTTATTTTGAACTAAACCTTTAAGCAATCTTTCAACATTGGATAGCTTTTCAAAATCCTTATTGCTAGGTTGCATTTTTACAGCAGCTTGAAGTAAGGAAAATATGTTATAGCACACATAATTGATGAATTTTATAGATGGATTAAAAAACTACATACAAAACAAAGATTTGTTGTTACAATATATTAGGCAGCATCCTATTGAGACTATAGAGAATTTGTTTTTAATGCCTGCTCCAACAGATGATAACAAAAAAGTTCGTATAACATTAAACGTTCCTCAAAAATTGTTAATAACTAATGCACTACAATCTAATGATATATATGCACTAGGTTCAACTCAGATAGCTGGCAAAACTACAGCTGCTGCTTTACTAACAGCATATGTTTTAATTGCATATCCAGGAATACATGTCTACTACCTATCGTTAAAAGATGAATTGGCTATGGACTTCCAGAGCAGAGTCTTGCGTATCATCGATAATATGTTTCCCGCTATAAAGGTTGAGTACAAAAGACAACCATTTCAAAACAAAGTTATATTATTTGAGAATAATTCAGTTTTCAGAGTTAGTGGTATCAATAAACACTACAAAGATCCAAGCTATCTATTCAAACAATTAACTGTTCAAATATTGATTATAGATGAGTTTGCTAACATTAAGAGTAATTGGAGAATGTTGGAATTAGCAACAACAAGATTGGCTGCTACACGTAGTATGATGCGCAATATATTTCCAACATCATTAATATTATTGTCTAACGCTGCTGCTTTGATTAATGATGAAGCTAGATTTGCATTCAAATTATGGTATGATAGCACACAAGGTCTAACAGCATATACTCCTATACTATTCTACTACAGAGACTTACTAGATGACGAACAAGCTAACAAACACATTGAAGAGGAATATAAGAGAACAAGAAACCTCAGGCAGATTTTAATAAACTATGAATGTATGTTCTTACCTGATAGCGATAGTTTCATTGATGATGATGAGGTTTTGAACAAATTAGTTAGGATTAACAATAATATTAAACAAAAAACATACTTTTTGAAAGATGATTTTGGAGAAGTTATAACTGCTTTAAATGTGTATAGTGATATAGAGTTGTATATGTTTCAAAAAACAATTTACATTGGAGTTGACATAGCTACTGCTTATGGTAAGGATAGCTATGCTATTGTTGGTGTTGATCCACAGAATGGTGATTTAGTATTTGAATGGCAAGCTAGCAACATAGACGTAACATCTGTTTTGAGAATATTGTCAGAAATAGCTAAACAGTTTCGTAACTGTAAATTGGTTATAGAGAGGAATCTAGGCTCACATATTATTGAGATTTTGCAGCAAACATACGCAGAGAAAATTTATGTGGATAATCTAAATGATCAAAAACCGGGTGTCTACATTACACAAAAAAGTAAAGAGAAAATGTTCTCTATTTTATATGATGTTGTTAATCAAAATCCAGATGCAATCAAAAGCAAAAACCTAGCCATACAAATACTATCACTTAAAAAGAGAAAAGGAAAAATTGTATCTGAACTTGAACATGATGACTTATTAATGGCTTACTGTATTGCTTTGTATGCAATAAAGCATGATAGTATGCTAGAAAATATTAATCAGGATAGTGAACAAACAACAGTAAATGAAGTAGCAGCATTCAGTCAATTATTGATCTATCAAAAGGCTGTTCAGAATGTTCATCAAACAGAAGAACAAATATTAGAGGATTTAGCTAAAATAGCAGGAATAATAAACGATAAAGACATATTGTTAACATTAAGCCAGGTGAGCTACTCCACCTGGGAGTTTCCTGCTTCATAGAGGCTTCCGCCTCTCCACAGGCTTAACTTCGGGTCGTTCCAACCTTACCAAGTATAGGTTTATAGATGCATTTACATCCCTGTCGTGGACTGTCCCACATACAGGACAAGTCCAAATTCTTTGATGCAAAGCCAAATCCTCTTTTTTATAACCACAACAATGGCATAGCTTGGAAGATGGGAAAAACCTATCTACTTGAATAAAAGTTCTCCCATACCACTCTGCCTTATACCTGAGATAGGTCAAAAACTTTGACCAGCTACTGTCCGAGATGGACTTAGCAAGGTGTGTCCGCAGCAGTCCCTTCACATTTATGTCCTCCACCACCACGACTTGGTTTTCGTCTATGATGAGCTTTGTTTTAGGCAAAAGTAATATAAATAATTACACAATAGATAAAGATCAAAACAATCAAATCATAACAACAAGTAGTGGTTGGATAAAATTATTGGACAAACTAGAACTTGGAACATGCTTAGATCACTATACATTTATTGTAGAATGTCCATTGTTTGTTGCAAGACAATGGTTCAGACACAGATTTGGTTCTTTTAATGAAGTCAGCAGAAGATATACAGATGTTGATTTGGGTTTCTATATTCCAGAAAAGTTGAGACTGCAATCAAAAAACAACAAGCAAGCTTCAGATGATAATTATCTAGACAATGAACAAAATACTTTGCTAGTTAGCTTATTGCAAACAAGTGTTAAAACTATGAAAGTTATTTACAATTTATTAAGAGAATTAGATGTTGCTAAAGAGATAGCTCGTGGTGTTTTACCACAATTTATGAAAACAAGATTTTACTGGACAGCTCCAAGAATATCTATAGACAATTTTATAAAGTTACGTAAACATAAACACGCTCAATTTGAGATAAGAGAATTTGCTGAAGCTATCGAACAAATGATTGGATATAAAGAATGTTATAATTTAAAGCTTTAACTTTTTTTGTTCTTACTGAACGCTTTGAGCAAAACTAAGAATGAGAGTTATAAAACGAACTGGTTATATAGAATCATTATCAATTAATAAAATCAGATCTATTGTCAATTTTGCTTGCAACGGACTTAGAGTTGACCCTTATGAGCTTGAGATGGATGCTCGCATACAATTCAGAGAGGACATCACCACCAAAGAAATACAGCAGCTGCTCATAAGAACTGCTGCGGAAAAGGTATCTCCAGAAAAACCAGATTGGCAGTATGTAGCAGCAAGACTTCTTCTTTACGATCTTTATAAGGATGTGGGATATATAAGAGGCTATAAGGTAAAAGACAAGATAAATGGTAAATACAAGCCTTACAATCCAAAAAGCTTTTACACTCTTGTGAAGACCTACACAGACAGAGGTATATACGGTGAGTATTTGCTAAGGGAATACTCCAAAGAAGAGTTTGATACTCTTGCCAGCTACATAAATCCAGACAGAGACCTTCTTTTCAATTATACGGGTATAAAAGTACTCTACGATAGGTATTTAGTAAGGGATGAGAATGGAAATGTTATAGAGCTTCCACAAGAGATGTATATGCTTATTGCTATGACTTTGGCTATTCCTGAAAAGAAGGAGGAAAGGCTAAAATATGCAAAACTCTTTTATGACCTTATGTCAAATCATGAAATCTCTCTGGCAACTCCTACACTTATGAATGCAAGAAGACAACATAGTCAACTTTCTTCTTGTTTTGTTTTAACAGTAGATGATGACCTTTATGACATCTTTGACAACGTGCAAAAGGCAGGACAAATATCCAAGTTTGCAGGAGGTCTTGGTATATACCTTGGCAAAATTAGAGCTACAGGTTCTCCTATAAGGAAGTTCAAAGGAGCAAGCTCTGGTGTTTTACCTGTGGTTAAAATTCTCAACGATGTGATGGTGTATGTGGATCAGCTTGGGATGAGGAAGGGAAGTGCGTCAATCACGCTGGATATATGGCATAAGGATGTTTTGGACTTTTTGGAGGTCAAAACCAACGTGGGCGATGAGAGAAAGAAGGCTCACGACATACATCCTGCCATATCCATACCAGACCTGTTTATGAAAAGACTGAAAAACAGACAAAAGTGGACGCTCTTTGATCCCTATTACTGCAAGAATGTAAAAGACGGCAAAAACCTGGAGGACTTCTACGGTCAAGAGTTTGAAGAGCTTTATGAAAGGCTTGAGCGAGAACTTCCGCCAAACACCAAAAAAGAAATGGATGCCTTTGAGCTATGGAAGAGACTCTTGACAGTGATATTTGAAACAGGAGAGCCTTACATCTTCTTCAGAGACACTACCAACAGACTAAATCCTAACAAGCATTGCGGTATGATCTACTCGTCCAATCTTTGCCACGAGATAGTGCAAAATATGTCCGTGACCACACACATAGAAGAATACTTTGACCCAGAGACAGGCATAATCACCCATAAGAAGAAGTCAGGAGATGTGGTTGTATGCAACCTTGGCTCTATCAACCTTGGCAAAGTCTACACAAAAGAAGACCTTGAGAGAGTGGTGCCAATATTGGTCAGGATGCTTGACAATGTTATATCTATTAACTACTATGCCATAAAGGAAGCGGAATATACCAACAAACGCTACAGAGCCATAGGCATAGGTGTTAGCAACTACCACTACTGCCTCGTGAAAAACGGAATTTCTTGGGAGTCAGAAGAACACCTTAGGTTTGCCAATGCCTTGTTTGAAAGGATAGCTTACTATGCTATAAAAGGCTCTATGCAGTTGGCAAAAGAAAGAGGAGCTTATCCTTTGTTTGAAGGTTCAGATTGGAACAAAGGCATATTCTTTGGAAGAGAGCCAGAAGAAAACCAAAAAATATCTGAAGAAAATGGCAACAACTTAGACTGGATAGGGCTTGCGGAGGATGTCAAGAGATATGGACTGAGAAATGCCTACTTGCTTGCCTTGATGCCCACAGGCTCCACATCTCTGATAATAGGAGCCACTCCGTCCATTGATCCCATCTTTGCCAAATACTACAAGGAAGAAAATATGTCTGGCATTCTCCCACAAGTTCCACCAGAAATAGACAAATACTACTGGCACTACAAATCCGCCTATAACATAGACCAAGAGTGGGTCATTCGTGCTGCGGCGGAGCGTCAAAAGTGGATAGACCAAGCCCAATCTTTGAACTTGTTTATAGACCCAGAGCAGATTGATGGACCTAAACTCTCAAGACTTTATGAACTTGCTTGGGAGCTTGGGTTAAAAACCGTGTATTACTGCAGAAGTAAAAGCTTAACAGAGATAGAGGAATGTGAAAGTTGTAGCTCATAAACAAAAACTGTCTAAGTAAATTAGTAAAAGTTCGTTACTATAGCAATAACGATCTGGTTTGGATAGAAGAAAGCGAGCTGATAGAAAGCTCGGGTGGTAAGGTGGAAGGATTTCTGGACATGCTGTATGAAATTAGTCCTGAACTCATAAAAAGATATGTGGAGAAAATAGAAATAGATGAAGATAAACCTGAACTATGGGCGTATATTTATCTTAGCAAGGAATTAAGGAAATGTATTCAAAAAGCATTCTGGAGTAGAGAGATAGATCTTATCTCCGCAAGCGACATGATAAGATACAGCCTAAAATACGATAAATCATGTATTGAGAGATTAGCTGATTCGTTGAATGCATAGAGATAAAAAAAGCATTCTCCTCCTTCCTTCACCCTTTTTTTCAAAATCAAACAAATCCGACAAATTTAAATTGTTATTATATGGTCTGCTACTGAGATAGTAGTTGTTTACACATATGCTAAATTTTTTTGTTATGAGTTTATTTATCACAGAACCACTTATATTTGAGGGATCAAATATTAAGCCAGAAAATTATGGATTAACATGGAGATTTCATCCATTAGGTATATTTAGTGAGACTATATTTGGTCCAATATATGATTATACTTGTGCTTGCAATATAGTTCGCCCACCAAAATATATTTGTCCTGTTTGCAATGTTGAATCTAAACCTGCATACATGAGAGCATACACAATCGGTAAAATTAAATTGAATGTTCCTGTTCCACATCCATTAATATTGTTAATACTTCGTAAATATGAAAGTTTATTTGGAATGTATACTTATGATGAGAATAATGGTGTACAGGATAAATCACTTGGTTTGTATATTGAGAAGAAGGTTTTATCTCCTTTTGGTATATGGCTTCATTTACTTGCTAAGATATATAATGTATCCATACAAACAATGATTGATAAATTTGGTTCAATTGCTTTGGAGAAAGGTTTATATTTAGATCAGGATTTGGACTTATATGAACAAGTTTCATCGCTCATTTATAATAAACTGAATGATAACAAACAACTAATACAAGCCATCAAAAACAATGTTAGCTTTGACAATGCTTTTGTGGAATATGTTAATGTATTACCTGCTGGAGTCAGAGATATTAATATTGCATTTGGTAAAAATCTAACCGTTTTAAATCTGCATGAGATCAACAGAGATTATCTTGATCTCTTATCTGCGAACAAGAAACTTGATATAGATGAAACATCTACAAAATACTTTATATATGGTAATATGTTACATAAACTATACAAAATAGAGCACAAAATAATATCATCCTTCATAAAAAAGAAAACAGGTCCAATTAGAGGTAAAACGCTAGGTAGAAGAATTGATTTAAGCACTAGGTCTGTTTTGGTTGGAAATCCTGCTATCAAACCAAAGGAAGTAGTTGTTCCTTATATTTGTGCTTTCATGTTACTAGAGGACAAAATCATATCCAAACTAATTGAGCAGAAACAAAATAATATAACTGAAAGAATTGATTATGTCTACCAAACTTTAAAGGTAGATGAAACAATCAAAAAAATAATTGATGAGATAATAAACAAAGAAGATGTTTACGTATTGCTTATGAGACAACCTGTATTACATTTGCCTTCTACAATGCAATTCAAAATAGCTGGAGTGTACGATGGATTTGCAATACAAATGAATCAACTGGTATGGGAAGGATACAATGCAGATGCTGATGGTGATACAGTTGTCTTATTCTATCTTGATAGCAAAAATGATAAGTTTGATGTATCAAAACATTTATTTGTTCCACATGGAGGTTTAAATGTTAACATATTGTATGATTCACTAGCAGGATATGTTATAGCAATGTAAGCTAATTTTTTGCAAAAAAAATAAGAAATATAATAAAATCAAAATAACGATTACTTCGAGCATTTGATTTTCCTGAACCTAAGACGAACCCTCATTGATATAAATTTAGACAGATTTTTATTTGATCTTAAAGTAAAAAACTAATCCTCAATAAACTTATCCAGATAGGGCAATAATAATTGTTCTAATTTCTCTGGATCCTGATCTGCTAACTCCAATAATTTAAATTGATAATCTCTGTTGATTTTAAATTCTGTGTATATGCTTCTGTCAATCTTATCAATAACCTTGTTTATCAATAATGTTGATAAAATATCAAGCAAAGATACATACAACATTTTACTTACTTTTATGTTTTTTGTTTTGGTTATATGCTTGACATTATTCAAATCATTTAACTCATCAAACATACTTTCAACCCATTTTGCAATATTATCTCCGAGTAATTCATCAACAATTTTGATTAACTGTAGTTTATTGCTACGTATATCCAATTTTGTTACATTATATCTATCAATTGTTTTGTTGTAGATGGGAACTAGTATTGGTCTGTAATAAGTATATGGTGTTGTATCATGTGTTATACTTATGCCATACATTGTTAGCACATCATAAGAAGGATATAATCTATCTAAGCTTTTTGTTCCTAGTATATGGTATAATTTTATGTTTTTAAATCCGTTTGCTCTTAATAAACAGTAATGCAAGACATTATATGCTCCAATTGAAATTGGCTTTTTATGCATCCACCATGATGATCCAGTTGCTACATATTGAGCCATGTTTAAATTTGGAAGTTGATATATTTGCTTCCAATTTTGATAGACTATACTTGGTGAAAAATGTAATACGGTTATTATAAATTGTCTTTGAGTTTCATATTCCTTAAATCTTCTAGCAATTTCTGAGTATACATTGTATGATGCACTAATACTTGTTTGTTCATCTACAACATCATCTGCATTGTTAGCTCTGCATGCAGGAATATCCAAACTGAATACGAAGATTGGTTTGGATATGTTTTGTTGCTTGTATTGAGCATCTATATAGTCAATTAACTCAAAATAAACTTTAATATGGTTATCAATATCTTTTTTTGTTAGTTTACCTTTTATGTACTGAAATCCGCCACTGTCAATATAAATAGCTGCGTACGGTAATTTCTCAAGATTTTTAATAATTATTTTGAAGGTGTCTAAATTCACTTTACTTGTTAGATATGTTCCCAATGATATGAGATAACCAACTCCCAATTCTTTGAATACATTCTCAGGAACATACTTATCAAATAAACTCATATTGTGAGCATAAAATATTTTCGTATTCCAATTGTTTACAAAGCTGTTTAACAAATCCATAATCTATAATTTTAGTCATGTTGCTAGCCAGTAAAATTTTCCTCATTATCATTATTTATAAAGATTGTGTTCTTTATTCTCTCTTCAGTGAAAGTTTTAGGATCTGTTATACCCTTATCAACAAACAAATTAATCTTTTCTGTTTTTAACAATTCATTCAAATCCATACTGGAAGCAGATATGCCAAGTTGCTCTGAGTATTTAACCAATACATCAATCTTCTTTATGATAGCATTGTTTATGTTGTTTTCTCTATTGTTTATGCTGTCAAGCAATTCACTAAATATTCTAAGTTGATGTAAATCAAATGTAGATAGTTTCTCTTTGTTAAGAATTTGCTCTATACGATTTTGTAGTTGTTCAATAATCTTTTTTGTTTTACCGAGGTCTTGTTTTGCTTCGTTAATGTAGTTTATTATATGTTGTAGTTCATTCATGAAATTTTTGCTTATAATCCACTTTAAGAATGTGTTAGAAAACTGTCTAAATTTATATACAAGAAAAACCAATAGGAGGTGTAGCCATGAAGAAACTAAACCAAACCCAACAAACCCAAACCCAAGCCCAACAAACCCAACAAGCCCAGCAAGAAACCCAAGTCTACTTTGTCACATTTCCGAGCAAAGTTAGCAGAGAAAAAGCAAAAGAGATAATCACGGAATTGCGTAGGCGCTATCCATCACAAACAGCAATATTTATGCCAAAGCCACCCCCCGGAAAAAGAATATTACTTAATTTTGATGGGCTATTGGTAATCGTAACATTTCCCTATGTCAAGAAAAATCCCGAGCAAGAACAATCTCCTAAGCAAGCTCCCACTCAAGAAGGATTCAGTTTACGAGAGCTAATAAAGAACAAAACTTGACCCCCTCGCGGGGCTTTTTTTGCAAAAAAAACTATCCCTGATCTGCAAATGTGAATATAGACTTTGCTTTCTCAATAACTCTTTGGATTTCTGTTAAATAATCTATATCAGAATTAAATAGAGTATCTCTTAATTGTCCTCTTATCGCAGTTAATAATGGAATTCTCTCAGTAAATTCAAATGTAGCTCTTGCTACAGCTAACTCTACTTGTCCCGCCGTATATCTATGTCCTGTATCAATTTCAGTTAAATTGCATCCACCGAATACTTCTCCACCCCATATCTCCTGTAGGTCAGGAGACAATAAAACATATCCTATTACAGCAGTTCTCTCTCTGGGATCTATTGTATGTGGCATCCAACCTTTCTCAATAGATGTATCCAAATAATACTTCCATTTTAGCAAACTATTAACTACAAAATTGTATGCTGTATTCGCTCCTACTTTTTTGAAAACAGATAAATATTCAACAGTAAATTGCTCACCAATACCAGTTATAACTGGTTGTTCTATTCTAAGTGTATATACATCTTGTGTAGCAAATTGTTGAGGCCATTCCGGTAATGTTATTCTCTGAAATGTTTTAAATAAAACCTCGTTTAGATTGTTTTTTATTTCTATTGCTACTGGATTATTACCTGAACCTAACTTAAAAACATAAACAAACCCATATTGTCTGATTTTTGCAAAATCTGTTTCATCTCCTATGTCTCCAACACCAATAAGCCAACTAACCATATAAATAACATGCTCACATGTTATTGTAGTAGTTTTGTTATGTATATGCTACGAATGAATTTGAACCAATACTTCATGTTTGGTGTTATAGCATTTGCACCTGACACATGATCATCTACATTCAACGGAACAGACAAACTAGTTAAATTTATCAAATCAGGTGCTATTATTGATTCAACAAAACTAATTCTGTTTCCAACAAAGTTTCTATAATGCTGTTTTACAGGATAAATATAATATGTCGATAATGTTATACTATCTAAGTCTATGTTTAAGTCTCTAATTGTATTAGCTAAGTTTGCATAGGCGACACTGGCCGTAGATATTAAAACATCTATAGTTGGTTGATCAATATATGGCCAAGAACTAAAATTATAACTGTTGTAGCTTAAGTCCAATAAACGAGTTAAAACATAAGCATCAAGAACTATACTTTCATTTTTATATCCAAACAATCTAGCACCTGTTTTGAAATCTTTATCAACATTGTTTATTATTGTTAGTGCATTCTCTAGTAACTGATTTGTATCTGTATCCAATATGCGATCTACATTCTGATTATATAAATATCTTGTGGTGTATATGCTAGGTGAGAATTCATCGGTTAGCAGAGTTGTTGTACAATGATATAGTGTATCAATCTTATCTCCGAGAGCATTATATTTACTTTCGGCTACGATTTTATATCTTCTAATGTTGCTTGTATCATCATAAAATTCTATCACACAATCAAGAAAGGATTTGATACCAGGAAATATATTGAAGGTGTAATCATCTCTAGGGAATTTGCGTAGCAGCATCATTGTTGAATTATTATCATAGGATACAGTTGAATCAGAAATACGTAAAGGATTTGCAGCAATATTTGTATCAATTAAATAGATTGGAAAATCATCTATAGTTAGGTATTGTACACCTGTTAATGCATATGGAGATTGAACCATTCCAGTTTTTATTTCTGTTGAATTATCTACAACAGTATTATATAAACTATTTTCCAAAATATCTGCAACAGTTGGTAAATTAAGATTTAAATAGTCTCTGTTGGGAGATGCTGCTTGTATGTAAGGCATATAAAGTTTTGCAAACACTCTTTTAACATAGGGTAAGTAAGAGAGCAATAGCTCATAGTAATTCTGATAGTATCTGTGAGCTATAATCTTATCATCGGATAATCTTAATCTCTTAAGCATTCTCAAAGTGCTATCATAACAGCTAGCATCCTATAAAAAAATTATGATAGGAGATCATTAACACTAATGTTTTGTAAATCTAATTGATCTTGGAGTAAACTAATATCATCTTGAGCAATATCTTTTTGATTATCTTTCTCTACATTTGTAACAAGTTCAATAGGTGATGTCTCTTTCACAATCTCATTTCCAATTGTTTCCTTATTAGCTAAAATCTTTTCTAGATTATTGTTTATCTTTTCCATAGTTAAGTTTAACTTTTCCAACAATTTTATAATTGTATCCAATTGATTTGCTGACATATTGTTATTCGATTGATCACTATCAAGATTTGCTAGCAACTGATTTATTTTATTGACAATTACTGATGTGTCAACAACTATCCGATCAGTAAAATCTTTTACATTACCATCTTTATCTTTTGTTATTATAGTGAACATGTTTCCACTTTTAATCATTTTAAACATAACGTTTTTAATTGTAATTGGTAGTTCAAATGTTCCTACTTCTTTATTCATGAATTCAGCTAATTCAATAAACACATCTCTTATCGGTTTCTTGATTATATTTGCTCCGATGAAATTTATTGGTTTGAATTCTCTTATTTTTACACTAACAGATTCAACAATTTTTTCTTCGTACTGTCTTTCAGTTATACTACTCAATTCTTTGTTTAATGGAATAATATAAAACAATATTGCATAACCATATTTTGGTGATGGAATTAAATTGATAACGTAAATGTTCTTTGTAAAAGGGATTATAATCATATCACTAAATTTAGACAGATTGTAGAACGTATAAAAAAAATGTTTATCACATTAGAAATACACAATAAAATATTATACCATTACCATCTATCATATCAATCTCTTCCTTCGCAAGTATATGTATTAACATAGCGGCTAAATTTAAATTCTTTGGTTGTATTCTACTAGCATAATCATGTTCAGCTCTAATGATACATAAGTTTTCGCGTTCAATAACTATTAGGCCGTCTCTAGAAAAGTTCTCATAATATCTTCCTCGGTATAAACTTCGGTATAAATACAAGTTATATGTTAATCGTGTTCTGTAGTTATTTTTTAAGGAAAAGGTAATGTCAAATCTGTTACTATTGAAATTGAAATTGAGTGTATCAACATAATTTAACAAATGTATGATCGGTTTTCTCTTTTTTAAAATAATAGATTTTCTTTTTTGTTGCTTTATAATTTTAAAAGCTAAATCCATGACAGCAAAAGATAATAATCCATTCGTTTGATAACAAACATAATCATAATTATGACATGTAACATAAGAGGATTTAAATGCAAAGGTTAATTTATTGTCGTTTAACAAACATCTCATAGAAAAAAATTTAGATTGCTTTTAAGCTATGTAAGCTAACGATAACTTATCAGCGGTGTTTAGATTTTATTTTATAAGCATAAACTATAAATGCAAGACTTATACATTGGTCTCTTTAAGGGTAGATCTCTATTTTCCAGACTAATAAACTTTTGGACAAGATCAGATATTAGTCATGCAGGTATAATATTGGAATTGGAGTATCCGTATAAAACTATTGAAGTCTATCCAAATGGTAGTTTATGTAGGACATATTGGAATTATTTTACATTGCTTGATCATTCTGTTGATACTATTATAGAAGTATATAAATTAAGTGTTAGTGATCAGGAATATGATTATGCTATGAGATTTTATAACTATCTTGCAAAGAATAATGTGCCATATAATTGGTTTGGTGTTATTGGTTTTGTGCTACCTGTGTTTACTAGCAATGGTGGTTACTTTTGTTCAGAAGGTGTTGTTGAAGGATTGAAGTTTGGAGGTATATTGTCTGATGAAATTAAAGGTTGGAAAATAAATCCTGATATGCTAAAACAATTACTAACAACTATGAAAGCTGAACGCATAAAACTATTAAAAGTAGTTTATGATAAGAACAACAAACAAAAGACAATTATTGAATTACTCTAGCAACGTTTAAACAATGAAAATAGTAGATCACTCGGAGATATTAAACTTAGTTTATGTTTATACCTATAATAAAGAGAATGAATTGATGGATTATATAGTTACAACAAATGCAACATTGCCATCATTCTCTTACTTTCTATCTATGTTACTGGGCAAACAAATACTTGGTGTTTGGCCAGGAGAGGAAACAGACTTTTCTAGTTACAACTCTACAAATAGTGTGAATAATTTAGTTTGGTATTTAAGTTTAAGTCATACAGGATTTAATTCCTTTAGTTGTTTCTATAACCCTGTTTTTACTATACCAACAAGTTACTTATCAGATAATCCGTCTCGCAATAACATAATTCGTATTACTAGCAGTTCAGATCTAAAAATTGCAAGCAAAGTAAGATTTGTTGAACAATCAAGTGATTGTGGTAGCTATACCGCTACCATTGGAGGAATACAATTACTGTTTGATATAGATTACACAGAAGCAAATATAGATATCCAAGATTCATCATTTACAGGATATTGTGAAAGTGGTGGTAGAAGATACGTAGCTATAACTGAATTAGATTTGTTAGTGTCAATAAATGATCAAACTCCTAAGATGATAGCTTACACAACACTACCTGTTCCTGTTTATAAATATGATTTGAAAAGAATAGAAGTTATATGGACTGTTTGGTTTAAACCTTTCGCCCAATAATGTTTTTTTGCATCTAATCTAAATTTATGATCATGAACATAAAACGAAGATATGGAACAAGTCTGGATTCAGTTACAACAAATCCATTTGCTACATTACTACAAATTATAACACTATTGATAGTTAAAGATGAAAGTAAAATTCCTATTGTTTTTGAATCAATTAAGCAAAATATGCAAACAAGCATAGCCAGAATATTGTTAGCATACTATATTCTAACTAATCAAACTATCTTCAAAATTCTATACAAAGCAATTACAAATGAACAATTGGATTTAATTCCATACATATTAAAGTATGGATTGCAATATACTGATAGTGAGAAATTAATTGATCCTGAGATGTTGTTTAGAGCTTATCAGGAGAATATTGATTTTAGGAATCTTGAACAAAAACAAATAGATTTTGAACAACTAAAAGTTTTTGAGATTATAAGAGATAAATTACCCTATATTGATAGATTGGATGCTTGGCATATATATCTTTTATATGATTTGGATTTTGAAAAGTATTTGAAATCAACAAAAAAAGATATAAAAGTGCATTTACTTGATTGGACTAGTGGAAAAGTAGCAGTGTAATTTTTTATCGTGAGCTGCTCCACCTGGGAGCTTCCTGCTTCACAGAGGGCAGCATCCTCTCCTCTCCACAGGCTTAACTTCGGGCCGCTCCTAGGTCCCTTGATTATCGGGACGTAGATTAGTATAACCCAAAATAAGAACCCTGTCAAGTCCTTCGCAATTCATCTCCACCTTATAGAAGATGGAGACTTCTTGTGAGCTTAGGTTAACTACTTGATTATATCAAGTTCCAATCCAATATGATGTTGCTGTAGCTGGTCCTCTGTAATTTTGCAGAAATTCTGCAACACTCCCGCATTTTCTGAAAGCCTTGCTATTCCTTATTTTTTTGCTTTCTATGACTTTTTTAGATCTGGCAGATTATATTAACAATCATGCTTTATACCTCCTTTTGGAAGCCTGTGAAGTTAAGCTCAACAATTGCAACCCCTTAGCCATATCTGATTTTTATACTTCTTAGTTCTTCTAAAGTCTGTGCGTTTTTGATTGCTTGTTTCATTTGTTCGTTCCATTGCCTGATTGCTTGTCTTTGCTGAAGCTGTGTTGCGTATTTTTGCTTAAGCTGTTCTACATTTTCTGTATCTCCAAGCGCTTGCGCTTCTGCGATTTTAACAATCACATAATCAGTCGGTTCAAGCATGCTTGCTACATAACTTTTCAGTTCTGCGAGTTTCTTTTGCTTTTCCTCTGCGAGTTTTTCTGCCTCTGTTTTTAG
>WYEB01000046.1_pt1 | contig 54282 bp, 59 predicted proteins | sample 6343061 | NCBI WGS metagenome assembly WYEB01 (sample SAMN13812332, study PRJNA600296) | hot springs metagenome | biome: ENVO:00000051; feature: ENVO:00002007; isolation source: sediment sample from Evening Primrose shelf | place: USA: Yellowstone National Park, Evening Primrose Hot Spring ... | reverse complement strand
AATTTTACAGAACCCTCAGCGACCTTGCCTGGATGCTACAAGATTACGATGCTACAGCTTTGGCTTCCGAACAGTTAATTAGCCTTTCCAAGGGTGAGGTGGCGGATTACATCAGACTATCCGAAATATACTTTAGAAAGGGTTCAAAAAGGGCAGTTTCCCTTGCGCTGGAGGGCTACAAAAAGTTTGAGGATCTAATACTTTTGAAAACTGCCCTTTACTATTCTTACGCTTTGGGATTATACGATCAAACCGTTGCTATCTTTAAAGACTACAGAGACAAGCTACAGGATGACGTAAATACCGTGTTTTCCTATTTGCTTGCTCTACAACAGCTTGGTAAAAAGGAAGAAGCACTTGAAGAGTTAGAAAAAATTTTGGCAAAGGCTAAAGCTCCCGAGCTTGTCTCCTTTTACATCTACTCTTTGGTGGAAGCCCAACGGGTGGAAAGGCTAAAAAGTGCCCTAAAGGAATATGAAGCATACGCAAGGAATCCTTCAGTAGCCCAAGCTTATGCGGTAGCATACATATTCTTACAGCAGGGTCAAACTGCCCTCAATTATTACAAACTATCTGGTTCCCAGGATCCATTACTCTATGCAGACATTATTAACGTGATGGGTATGGAGGAGGAAGCCAAAGCTATAAAGCTAAAAGCATACAGAGAGCTAACAAGCGGTGGATTACCTCTGGATGACCTTGAGAAATTGAGGTTATACCTATCCTTGGCTATGGAGTTTGAAAATCCGGAGGTCTTTGAGAAAAAACTCCAAAGAGCGAAGGGAGTTCTTTCTGATGCAGTTTGGAAAGATATATACTTTGCCTATCTCTTTTCAAAAGAGCAAAGGGAGAAGGCAATTATACAGCAAAGGTTATACAAATATCCACTAAAGCCTTGGATGTGGCTAAATTTAGCCCTCTGGCAGGACGATAGGTATTTGGCACTACAACTCTTAGAAAGTAAGTTAGAAGCCCTTCCCATAAGGGATAGGGTGGAAGCCTTAAAGCGAGTGGGTCAGCCAAGGAGAGCCTTAGAGCTTGCCTTTAAGGGTCTGGAGGAAAACCAGTATGACTACCAACTTTACAAACAGTTCAGAGACTTGGCGGTGCAAGAATCAAACAAAGTAAGCTTGGAAGCATCCCATCAAAAGAGAGAAGCTTACGGACAGTTCACCGAAAGACTGGAGGTAGAAACTAAATTGGGAGACACCAACTACTCCGTTGGGTTTAGGTCTTCCACCTTTCAACCCACATATAAAGATGATCAAGTCATAAGACAAAAGGTAGGGGGTTATCAAGCAGAGATTTACTTACGCGGGCGGTTTGATAGGGGATACATTGGCTTTGGAATAGGACAGTTGGAAAGGCTCAGGTCGGCAGTAAATTTCCGTCTCTTTGGAGAGTCCTACCTATTTAGCGGATTATCGGCGGGCTTCGAGGTTGGATACAGACAGCCCAGCACAGAAAGCCTTTACCTTGAGCTTGGCGGTTTAAAAAACTACGCTAAGCTTAGCCTAACATTTACTCCTTACAGTAGGCTTGGCTTTTACTCCAGCTTAGAGGTCAATGAGTTTTACTCGCAGGATATAAAAAGGTTAGGAACGGGCTTTTACACGTACAATCAAGCTCAATATAAGCTAAGGTTTGGCTATCCTGACTACACACTAAGGGTGTTCTATGGCTATGGCAATTACAGGGAAAAAGCGGGTAGCAAGGGAGTTATAGAGCAACTTTCTCCTTTTACCACTTTTAGGGTGCTACCGGAGAACTACTATGCGGTCGGTCTGGGATTTTCCTTTGGCTTTGAACACAAAGACTCATACACACGCTTTTGGAGACCTTTTTTTGATGCAAGCTTAGCTTACAATTCCCTTGGCAGTTTGGGTATATCCACAGAAATGGGTTTGGGTGGTGCGGTTTTTGGCAAAGACAATCTATCCTTGGGACTATCCTTTAGAAATAACACGGGCGGTATAAAAGAGACTATAATATACCCGTATTTTATCTATAGATACTACTTTATTCACACTCCAAAGCTAAGAGAAGTGAAGGAGAATAAATAATGAGCAAACATCTTCGTCTCAAAGAGAAGTTTTAAACTTTGTAAGGAGGTAAAAAATGAGAAGGGTATATTTTGCAGTCTTGGTTCTCTTCCTGATTGTAGGCTGTGCAAGGGTTGTGAACCAAACACCTACTCTCCCTATAAAGGGAGAGCCCTATGCGGTGCTACCCTTCGAAAACTACACAGAGACACCCTACGCAGGCTACAGGGTAGCATCCATTTTAGAGGGAGTGCTTGCAAGCAAGGGCTACAACCTGATCCCAAGGGTTTGGTCCATAAAGGAAAGGGAACCTTCAGAAGAAGAGATTGAAAAGTTAAAGGAAAGTGCAGTAAAGAACGGTGCAAGATACGTAGTGTATGGTTCCGTCAATGAGTTCAGATACAAAACAGGCTTGGATGGCGAGCCGGCGGTAAGTATAACCATCTTTGTCTATGATGCAAAAGAAAACAAAGTTGTTAAAAACGTTACAGTATCCGGTAGTGGTTGGGTGCATGAATCCTTGGGAACCCTTACCCAAAAGCTTTTAAACCGAACTTTCTAATGCAGGCTTTTAGGCTTGGTGAAAGAATAACGATTGAAAAGGTTATATTCGTAGAAATTTTCCTATTAACCACTCTTTTGTTAGCTTTGGGTTGGTATTTCAACCGAGAAGACCCACTCTTTATAAAAAGTAGACATGACTTAATAAACCTTTTAGTGGTTGCCCTTTCCCTTTACTATGGATACTCTGGAGCTATTGTGCTAATATCTTTTCTCTCCGTAGGATACTTTTTCTTTTATCAACCGTTTCCTTTACACAATTTCTTGCAGAACCTCCTTTTTGCCCTTTTGTCTTCTGAGTTTAGATACATATGGGATAAAAAAATAAAGCTTGCACTTGCGGATAAGACTTATGCAGAACAGATGGCGGAACTTTATCGGAGACAGCTCTTTAGCCTAAAGTTTGAGTACGACCTGCTGGAAAGACAGTTTGTGCTTTCTCCCTACAGCGTAAGGAATATCTTAGAAAAGTTTAAAGTTCCCTCTTCAAAGGCTTTCATGGAGCTGATATCAGATTTCTTTGGCGTTATATCCGCAGAACTTTACAAGTACGAAGATGGAAAGCTCATTTCTTTGGAAAAGTGGGGTGGTGGTGTGAAGGTAGACGAAGAAGACCCTTTAATTCAAGAAGCCTTGGAGCTGAACAGATCCTTTTATATTCCACCTAAAGACATACTGAGAAAGGTTATGAACGAAGAGCTTAACTTTATAGCCCTTGTGGTGGCAGAATCCTATGCGGGCAAGTTTTTACTCGCAATAAAGGATATGGATTTCTTAAACATAAACGAGGAGGCGCTATCCTACATAATGGTTCTTTTGGAATATTACGGAGACGGTATAGCCTTTGAAGCTTCAGGCTTTTCCTGCACAAAGTTTTGCGACAGGGAGTTTGAACTGCAAGCTTACAGGATGCGATCGCTAAAAGAACGCCTCGGAATAGACTCCTTTGTGGTTGTTTTTGAATATCCTCCCGAAAGAAGGGAAGAATTGGTTAAGCTAAAGAGCATGGTTAAAGGTTTGGACAGGGTTTGTATGAACGAAGACAAAGTGTTTGTCCTTTTACCAATAACACCACGGGAAGGAGTTAAAAGGTTCATAGAGAGGATAAGTAAAAACATGGACTTTCTGAAGGTAAAAGACATAAAACCCCTTGAGGAGTTTTGCGATGGGCAGTGATTATATAAAATTACTACTGGTGATATTGTTAGAAACGACAGGATTGTATACACTGATAAAATATCCAACTGTATTCGGATTTATAACCTATCTCTTTTCTCACTTTATTGCGTCCCTTTTGCTCGCCACAATGGTGGCTGGGATTTTAAAAATCTTTTATAAATACCCTTACAGATATGCTTTAATCCTTAGCTTTTCCATATTTTTCTTCCTCGGACCGTTTGCAGTTTCGTTTGGTGTGATAATTTTGATCTATACAAAAATTTCAAAAGCGCCAGCTCCTGTAAAAGAGGTCAATTACGAGCTAGTCTTTAGTGTTAGGATTCTTTCGGAAGAAAGAAGGCTCGGAGAAGGAAGCTTAAGATTCGCAAAAGTGAAAGACTTAGAAAGGGTAGTATATTTCACCAAGTTCTACCATCCTATGACAGTAAGATTTTTTAAGGAACTCCTCTTTTCTGATAACGACGAACTGAGACTGCTTGCCAACAGTTATCTGAAAAACGCCGAAAAATACCTTCAAGAGCTAATATACGAATTAGAAAAAATTTTAGAAGGTCAAGATCTAGGAAAAGATGTTAAATTTTTTGTGTGCAGGGCACTGGCATTTCTAAATTGGGATGTTTATTACTTAGGTTTTATGGAAGAACAAATAGCAAAAAAGTACTTGGATAATGCTAAAGATTATGTTATTAAGGCTTTAGAAATCAAAGAGGATCCCAGTCTTTACATGTTAATGGGAAGAATGGAGCTGAATTCAAGAGAGTATCAAAGGGCGTATGAACATTTCAAGATGGCTTTGGATTTGGGTATGGAACCCGTTAAGGTTTTACCTTACATGTTGGAAGCTTTGTATAAACTTCGCAATTTCAAGGAATTGAAACAAGTTTCAGCGAAATACAGAGGAACCTGTTCAGTTAATCCCAGAAGAATGGCTCTAATCTCCGCATGGGTATGAAGCTTGTAGATAAACAAACCCATATAGATGTGCTCTTTATAGCGGAGGGAACCTATCCCTTTATAAAGGGAGGAGTATCCACTTGGATCCATCAAATAATCACCGGGATGAGGGACCTAAACTTTGGAGTGCTCTTTCTTGGCTCAAGACCCGAAGATTACAAAGGTGTTGGCTACGAGCTCCCAGACAACTTGGTTTATCTTGAGGCTGTGTATATGTTTTCAGAGGAGGAAAATGTTCAAACAAAAAAAGCCAAAAGGGAAAGTGAAAGGGTAAAACTTCTAAAGATATTTCTTGACGACAAAACCTTTGAAGAGCATTGGCAGGAGATTGTTAGCTTTTCTTACTTTAATGAAGTTTCATACGAGGACTTTTTGTATAGCAAAAGATCTTGGGAGCTCATAGAGGAACTCTACGAAGAGTTGGAAATTGATGTTCCCTTTGTGGATTACTTTTGGACCATGAGAAACCTTTTTGCACCTCTGTTTGTGGTGGCAAAACTTGGGATGAGCCTGGACAAAAAAGAAATAGGCTTAATTCACAGTCCATCAACGGGTTATGCGGGCTTTTTGGGTAGTCTGATGAGTAGAGAATATAAAATACCCTTTGTCCTTACGGAACATGGGATCTACACAAAGGAAAGAAAGATAGATATTCTAAACGCAAAGTGGATAGGAGTTCAATACAGGTACCTATCAAAAAAATACGACATAGACACCCTCAGAAAGCTTTGGATAAAGATGTTTGTAAATCTTGGGAAAATATCATATTACACCGCTGTGGAAGTTTTTTCACTATTTGAAGATGCAAGAAAACAGCAAATAGGCTGGGGCTGTCCGCCCGAAAAGACAAGGGTTATACCAAACGGCGTGGATGTGGATAGACTTTCAAAGCTTTTAGAAAAAAGACCAAAGGAAATTCCGAAGGTGGTCTCTCTGATAGGAAGGGTTGTAGCCATAAAGGATATAAAAACCTTTATAAAGGCTATGAGTTTGCTGTGCCAACACCTACCCGAGTCGGAGGGTTGGGTGGTGGGTCCCGAGGACGAGGAGCCCGAATACGCCCAAGAGTGCAAAGAGCTTGCAAAAATACTTGGAGTTGAAAATAGGGTAAAATTCTTAGGCTTTCAAAAAATAGTTGATATTCTGCCCAAAACGGGGGTATTTACACTGACCTCCATTAGCGAGGGTATGCCCATGACGGTTTTGGAAGCTATGGCAAGCGGTGTGCCCTGTGTCACCACCGACGTAGGTTCCTGCAGGCAACTTATCTATGGAGGGCTGAGTCAAGAAGACATAGAAATAGGTAAGGCGGGAGAGGTGGTTCCTGTGGGTGATGCAACAGGGCTTGCAAAGGCATACTACGAACTTTTGACTAACGAAGAAATTTGGAAAAACTGTCAAAGGGCTGGGCTTGAGAGGGTCCAAAGGTTTTACCGCTTTGACAAATTTATAGAGAACTACAGAAGCGTGTATAGAAAATATTTAGGAAAATAGCCATGGCGGGCATTTCTTTAGAGTTAAGAAGGCTTTACAGAGAGGGAAAGCTGGGAAGAGTCCTTTTGGCGGTGGGCTACTCTGCGGTCCTGGGGACAGGCAATTGGCTCTTTGCCATACTCAGCATTTTTATATCCGCCTACATAGCGGAAAAACTTTGGGGCGCAAGCGATACTTTAATCAAATACCAGATCTACATCACCTACAGCGTTTCCTTGAGCCTGATTCTTTCGGGCTTTTTCCAGCTTTCCTTTACAAGGTATATATCCGACAGGCTCTTTGAAAAGGAGTTTGAAAGGGTTCTTCCAAACACCCACGGTGTGGCAATACTGACCGCAAGCTACAGCTTCTTGATAGCCCTTCTGCTGTCTTTTTTCTTCTTTAAGGGATATCCGTACTATTACCACGTGATATTCAGCTTTACCGTTGCTACCCTTTCCGTTCTTTGGGTAGTGAACGCTTTACTTACTGGATTGAAGAGCTACAAGCACATATTCGTATCTTTTGCTATCTCGTACTCAATAGCAGGGCTTGGGGTAATTTTTCTATCAAACCTTGGATTAATCTGGCTTATGATTAGCTTTTATTTTAGTCAGACCTTACTGCTATCTTTAATACTTTTCAGAGTTGCAAGGGACTATAGGTCCCAAAAACTTCTGGAGTTTGATTTTTTGAAAAAGGATAGGCTTTACAAAAGCTTGATGCTAACCGGATTTTTTGCCAACTTAGGTCTTTGGATAGACAAGTATGTGTTTTGGTACAACCCAATAACGGGAAGCCATGTGCTGGGGAACATGAAGGCGTCTGTCATTTACGATGTGCCCTTTACCCTGGCTCTTATTTCAATAGTGCCCGGTTTTGCGGTGGCTTTTCTGAAGATTGAGTTGGAGTTTTTTGATAACTACGACGCGTACTACAAGGCGGTCAGAACTTGGGGAAGGTTAGATGACCTTTACAGGTTCGCAAACAAGATGATAGAAAGTGCCCGCTCAGCCTTTTTTGAAACTTTGAGGTTTCAAGCCCTTACTGCCATACTGCTCATCTTCATTCACGAGTATATATTTAGGTTTCTTAAACTGCCAACCGCCTACATTCCACTGTTTGAGATTTTTCTCGTTGCCAATGTATTCCTGATGGGATACATAGTTATTTATGCCCTTCTTTCTTACTTTGACCTAAGGAGGGAGCTGGTTAAAATGACTTTTACTTTTGCCTTGCTAAACTTTGTCTTTACACTCCTAACTCAATTTCTGGGAGCATACTTTTACGGTTATGGCTATATGTTTGCTTTAATGTTTTCTATGATATTGGGTATGGAATACCTAAGGAGGTTCTTGAATGATGTTCATTATAGGACTTTTGCTCTTCGTGAGTAGTTTGTTGGCGCAGGAATTAAAATGTGTGCTACTTTACTATCATCACAAACCTTTGCCCGATGATGTGCTCTATGCCTACGATTGGGTCGTGCTGGATGCGGATAACCCTTATATGGAGGTTCTGAAGGAAAAGGGCTTTTATCAAAAAAAGAGGGCAAAACTCATAGGTTATATGAGCGTAGGAGAGATAGAAACCTACAGGGACTATTACAAAGACCTTAAAAAGTATTCCATCGGGACAAATCCCATGTGGAAGTCTTTAGTGGCGGATGTGAGGAATAAAGAATACAGACAGTTCCTCTTGGAAGCGGTGGCAAAAAGGATTGCGGACAGAGGTTTTGATGGGTTCTTTTTGGACACCTTAGATTCATACCAACTTTCCGCCAAAAAAGAAGAGTGGAAAGACTTTCAAGACGCCCTTGTGGATTTTGTAAAGGAGCTAAGGAAAAGGTATCCCGACAAACTGATAGTTTTAAACAGGGGCTTTGAGTTTATAGATAGGGTAAAAGACGACGTAAATGGCGTTTTGGTGGAGAGCCTTTTTAGTGGGCTTGATGCAAAAAAAGGATACAGAACAGTTTCTGAAGAGGAAAGAAAGTGGCTACTGGACCAGCTAAACAGGATAAAGTCCTATGGCATTCCTGTCATAGTGGTGGATTACGCAGACCCAAGGGACAAAAAGAAGGCAAAGGAGCTCGTTAGAAAGATCGCAGAGCTTGGGTTTGTTCCATACGTGGCAGATAGGGATCTTTCAAGGGTTGGATATTCTCTCTGTTTTTTAATTCCAAGAAAGATTGCCATCCTCTATAGTTCAAAGGAAAATCCGGTAGCCCAGTATGAACCCACTCACAGGTTCACATCTATGGTGCTTGAATACCTGGGCTTTGTGTCAGAGATGTTTGACATAGAAGAGGGGTTGCCCGAAATTTACCCAGAGCTTGGCTATGCGGGCGTAATGGTTGGTTTTCTAGGAAAGATTGACGAAAAATTAATCGATTGGTTGATAAAGGCAAAGGAAGAGGGTTTAAAGCTATTCTTTTTGAATTCATTGCCCTACGATGAAAAATTTTATAGAGCCTTTGGCGTAAGGGCGGAAAGGAACAGAGAAAGGTCTATAAACCCTTTTAGGTTGATAAGACCGAAGGAAAACAGGGGCTTTGAGGCACCAATAAAAGTATCCTATACGGATACTCTGTTAATTGCAGAAAAGGGAACACCCATGGTTGAGGTGGAAAACTCCCTCGGACAAAAACACCATCCTTTTGCCCTCTTTGATTGGGGGGGATACGCAGTTAATGAGTCCCTTTTGAACTCAGAGGAGTTGTGGAGCTTTGACCCTTTTGAGGTGTTTAAAAAGGTCTTTGGGACCACCCTTTTGATTCCTGACCTTACCACCCAAAACGGTGGAAGAATACTTACCGCCCATATAGATGGAGATGTCTTCTTTGGAAACGCAGAATTTGACCCTTCCAAAACCACGGGAGAGGTAATAAGGGACGAAATAATAAAAAGGTATCCCATTCCGCATACTGTTTCTTTAATAGTGGGAGAGGTTTCCAAGGATGGACTGTATCCGGATAAGTCAGAGAGGTTAATAAACATAGCAAAGGGCATGTTTTCACTTGAGTGGGTTGAACCCGCAAGCCACAGCTTTTCCCATCCTTTTGACTGGCAACCCAAATACAGAAAAAGGGAGCTACCTTACGGCTACAACCTCCCAATAAAAGGCTATAACCTCAACTGGGACAGTGAAATAAAGGGTTCAATAGAATGGATCAACAGAGAAGTTTTGAATGACCTTGGAAAAAAAGTTAGAGTTTTCCTCTGGACGGGCGAATGCAACCCAAACAGAGAACAGCTAAGGCAAACTTACCAGCTTGGCATTTTTAACGTTAATGGAGGTTTGACCACCATAACCCAGCAGGAGCCCTTTCTGAAGAACATAGGTCCCTCCGGTGTCAATTATGGACCCTACTTTCAGATCTATGCTCCCGTACAGAACGAAAACATATACACAAACCTTTGGACGAGCCCCTTCTGGGGCTATTTAAATGTTATACAGACCTTTGAGCTTACAGAAAACCCAAGAAGGCTAAAGCCTATCTCTATTTATTATCACTTTTATTCAGGGCAAAAGTTGGCCTCTTTGAACGCTTTGAAAAGGGTTTACGATTGGGCTCTATCAAGAGAAGTAAGTCCCATGTTTTTGTCCGAGTATAGTAGGTGGGTTTTGGACTTCAGACAAACTGCAGTAATGAGATGGGAAGAGGGCTTTAGGGTAAAAAACGCTGGCGGATTGAGGACCCTGAGGTATCCAAAGGAATGGGGCTATCCGGACACAGAAAAGAGCAAGGGAGTGGTGGGCTACAGGGAAGGAAAGGATGGCTACAACTATCTCTTCTTGGATGGTTCGGGGGACTACTATCTGGTCTTTTCCTCCCAAAAGCCAAAGTTTGCACTTTTATACTCTAATGGCTATGTGGAAAACTTTGAAAGAAAAGGAAAAGAGTATAGCCTAAGGCTAAGCTCCTACTTGCCTTTGGAGGTTCGTTTGGAAACCTCTTGCAAAGTGTTCGTAAACGGAAAAGCCTACGACCCTGGGGTTGTTGAGTTCAAGGGAGGAAAACATGCAGACATCAAAGCGGTATGCACTGATTAAAGCCTTTTCAATAAGGGATTATGTGGGAATAATTCTGACCGCACTTCTGGTGGCGGTCCTGCTTTTTCCAAAAGGCAAGTTAGAAGGATATCTGCCCGAGTCTGTGGAGATAAACACAGACCTAACCCTTGCCTACTACAGAGCCCTTTTAAGGACGAACCCTTCAGTGGATATATACGACGCCCTAGTCAAGTCCTACATTAGGGTAGGTAGGACTAAAGACGCTATAGAAGTAGTTTCAGAAATGGAGAGGAAACATCCCAATGACCCGGAGATATTGTTTTTAAAGTACCAACTGCTAAAGACGGAGTATTTCTCCGCCAAAGACGAAGAACAAAAGAAGAGTATAAAAAACGAGATGGAAAAGCTTTTGAGTCTTTACATAAAACTAAAAACGGACACAGGCTCCTTGGAAAAAGCCTTCAAGGAAGCGGAGAGTATGGACATTCCTGAGATTGCATACAGAACTTCCACTGTATTGGCGGAAAGAACGGGAAACCTTTTTTGGGTTGAAAAGGCCTTCTATTACTCAATAGCCTTCAAAAACTATGCAATTGCTTCAAGGTTTGCGGATGTGTTGGTGGAAAAGAAGGGTAAAGCTTTTGTAAAAGACGCCATTAACCTTGCACTGCTCTCGGGAAATCTACAAAAGGCTTTTAACTATGCAAAAACCTACTATCAGGAACTTCCACCAGCGGAAAGGCACAGTCTGATAAAAAGGCTCATAGAAGTAGGGCTTACCAAAGAAAACTATCTTTCCTTTAGGGAATATATGAAGGAAAGCCTTCCTTTGACACCCGAGGAAAGGCTATACTTGGAAAAGGAGGTTATGAAGCGCGCCCTTTGGGCAAAGGATTATGAAACTTTGAAAAGGCTGATCCTTGAAAACCTATACCTGAGCCAAAGCCTTGAATACAGGACCTTCCTTTTGGAGCTTGCTTTGGGAACGGGAGACCCTTACTTTGCTCGGGATGTAGCCAAAAGGCTTTACTCTGGTAATAATTAGTTCAATCGCTATTTTATAATTTTAGCCTATGGAAAAAAGCTACAATCCAAGGGAGATAGAACAGAAGTGGCAAAGGCACTGGGAGGAGCTTGGAGTTTTTAAGGTAGAGGAGGGAGAGAACAAGGTCTATGTGCTTGAAATGTTTCCATACCCGTCGGGGCGCATCCACATGGGTCATGTTAGAAACTACACCATTGGGGATGCCCTGGCGCGCTTTTTGAGGATGAAGGGTAAAAGGGTTTTGCATCCTATGGGATGGGACGCCTTTGGTCTGCCTGCGGAAAACGCCGCGCTAAAACACGGAGTGCATCCCGCCCAATGGACCAAGGAAAACATAAACTACATGAGAGAGCAACTCAAGAGCTTGGGTTTTTCCTACGATTGGGACAGGGAGATTGCCACCTGCGAACCAGAGTATTACAAATGGAACCAGTGGATCTTTTTAAAGCTTTATGAAAAGGGCTTGGTCTATAGAAAGGATGCGGAGGTTAATTGGTGCCCTAACGATGAGACGGTCCTTGCAAACGAGCAGGTTATAGAGGGCAAGTGTTGGCGTTGTGGGACGCCCGTGATAAGGAGAAACGTGCCCTCTTGGTACATAAAGATCACCGATTATGCGGAGAGACTTTTGGAAGACCTAAAGCTCTTGGAAGGGAAGTGGCCCGAAAGGGTGATCCTCCAGCAAAGAAACTGGATAGGTAGGTCCGAAGGTGCGGTAATAAAGTTCTATGTGGACGAATTACCCATAGAGGTCTTTACCACGAGACCGGACACAGTTTTTGGTGCCACCTTCTTGGTGCTGGCACCCGAGCATCCACTAACTTTGACCCTTGCCAAGAGGGGAGGTAGGCTGAAAGAGGTGGAGGAGTTTGTCAACAAAATGAAGCACATGTCCTCAAGGGAGAGAGGGACCCAAGAGGAAAAGGAGGGTGTATTTCTTGGAGTGTACGCGAAAAACCCTGCCAACGGTGAGCTGATTCCCGTATGGACCGCCAACTATGTGCTCTATGAGTATGGCACTGGGGCGATCATGTGCGTGCCCGCCCACGACCAAAGGGACTATGAGTTTGCCCAAAAGTACAACCTTCCCATAAAGGTGGTAGTCAAACCCAAAGACTCAGAATTGCCAGAGGGCAAAGCCTACAAAGATCCTGGTATTCTCATAAACTCCGGACCCTTTGACGGAATGGACTCGGAGAGGGCAAAAGTGGAGATAACCCAGTGGCTAAAGGAGAAGGGTCTGGCGGACTTCAAAATCACATACAGGCTGAGGGATTGGAACATATCCCGCCAAAGATACTGGGGTACACCCATTCCCATAATTTACTGTCCAAGCTGTGGCACTGTGCCAGTGCCAGAGGATCAACTCCCTGTTTTACTGCCCGAAAAGGTGGAGATCACCGGACATGGAAATCCTTTAGAGAAGGTGGAGGATTGGGTAAATACCACCTGTCCCAAGTGCGGAGGGCCCGCCAAAAGGGAAACGGACACCATGGACACCTTCTTTGATTCTTCTTGGTATTTCCTGCGTTACTGCGATCCGAAGAACGACAAACTGCCCTTTGACCCCAAGAAGGTGGAAAGCTGGATGCCAGTGGATTACTACATAGGTGGCATAGAGCATGCGGTTTTGCACCTTCTGTATGCCCGGTTCTTCCAGAAGTTTCTCTTTGACCTGGGGCTTGTGAAGGACTCAGAACCCTTTGAAAGGCTTATCACCCAAGGTATGGTTCTGAAAAGGTGGGTAAGCATTGAGAAGTTCTTGGAGTATCTGGGGCTGAGTTTGGAGGACCCTGTGGAACTTTTGAGGGCTAAAATTTCTGAGCTTACTCCTTGATAATTATCATTGCTACCTTTTGTTTTTTCCCTAAAATAAAATCCATCAAAGTAAGGAGGTGTAAGCCATGTTTGAATACAGCGAAAAAGTATTAGATCACTTTTTGAACCCAAGGAATGTGGGTGTTTTGGAAGATGCCAACGGCATTGGGCAGTGTGGAAACCCCGCCTGCGGAGACGCCATGCTATTTACCATAAAGGTAAACCCAGAGACAGATGTTATAGAGGATGTGAGGTTTAAAACCTTCGGCTGTGGCTCCGCTATAGCGGTTTCTTCTATGCTTACAGAGATGGTCAAAGGCAAGACCATAGACTATGCCCTCAACCTAACCTACAAGGACATCTTTGAAGAGCTGGGCGGACTTCCTCCTCAAAAGATCCATTGCACCAACTTGGGCTTGGAAACCCTGCATGTGGCCATCAAGGATTACCTCATAAAGCAGGGTAGGCTTGAAGAGGCGGAAAAGATTCCCGACTGCTACGAAGAGCAAGAGGAAGAAAAGACCGAGTTTGAGTTCCTATCCCTATGAGCCAGATAAAGGCTTTAGCACTGCTTTCGGGTGGATTAGATAGCACACTGGCAATAAAGTTAGTGCAGGAGCAGGGTATTTTTGTCCACGCCCTGCACTTTTACACGGGCTTTTGTATAACTGAGCACAAGAGAAGGTTGGGAATAAAAAAAGAGGACGGTTCCCAGCATATGAACCCAGCCCTAAAGGCTGCGGCGCAGTTGGGCGTGCCCGTTGAAATTGTAGATATATCTGAAGAGTACTTTAATGTACTGCTGAAGCCAAAGTACGGCTACGGTAAAAACGTAAATCCGTGCATAGACTGCCGGATAATGATGCTGAGAAAGGCAAAGGAAATAATGGACAGGGAGGGCTATCACTTTGTGATCACCGGGGAAGTGGTGGGTCAAAGACCCATGAGCCAGAGGCTACCCATACTAAAGCTTATAGAAAAAGAGGCGGGTTTGGAAGGCTATGTCCTCAGACCTTTATCCGCTAAGCTACTTCCACCAACGGTGCCGGAAAAGATGGGTTGGGTAGACCGGGAGAAACTACTGGACATAAAGGGAAGAGGCAGGAAGGTGCAAATAAACCTTGCAAAAAAGTATGGCATAGATTACGAACAGCCCGCTGGAGGATGTTGCTACCTAACAGACCCCAACTATGCCTTAAAGTTTAAAGAGACCTTGGAGAGGGAGGGCTCCATAACAAGGGAAGACCTTGTCCTTTTATCTGTGGGAAGGCACCTAAGACTTCCCTCCGGCGTCAAGCTTGTGGTAGCAAGGAACGAGGGAGAGGTTAATTTTCTGAGTGGTTTTAAAAACCGTTATGGCTATGCCCAGAGAAAGGACCAACAGGGCACCCTTGTTATAATTAAAGGAGTGCCAAAGGAGGAAGAGTACCCCCTAATAGCGGGCGTGGTCTGCAGGTACTCAAAGAGGGAACCTGCAGAGGTGATAATAAAGGTAAAAGACGAGGAAAAGGTGATACTAGGGGAGCCTTTGGGGGATGAGATCTTAGAAAGCTTTAAAATACTTAAAGGAGCGTCCCATGGAGTTGGATAAGATAAAGCCCGATGTGGTTCACGATGTGGTGGGAACCTTTTGCCCTGTGCCCATAGCGGAAACCTCTAAAATGATCAAACAGATGCAAATAGGGCAGATTTTAGAGTTGATAGCGGATGACCCGGGCGTGGTGGAGGACATTCCCGCCTGGTGCAAGGCTACAGGGCAAGAGTTCTTGGGCATGTACGAAGAAGACGGCGAGTTTCATCTTTTTGTCAGAAAAGTAAAAGAACTATGAGGGAGAGGATCACCTTAGACATAAACCTTAGAGAACTTTTGGAGAGATATCCGGAGACTAAGGAAATACTGTGGGATTATGGACTTGGCAAGTTGGAAGAGGAAGACCTTCTTGACATAGTGGCAGACAAGCTAACCCTAAAGGGCTTTTTTAGGTTGATGGAGTTGGATGAGGAAGATCAGGGAAAACTCTGGATGAAAATCCAAAATTTAATTAGAGAGTTGGAGGACCCATCATGGAAAGAGAAAAGCTAAAAGAAGTTGAACTGGTCCTTGAAAAAATCAGACCAGCCCTGAAGGAACATCACGGAAACCTGAAGGTTGTGGACATCAAAGAGGGTGAGGTGTATTTACAGTTTGAGGGTGGATGCACCGACTGTCCCATAGTGGATGTTAGCGTGAAGGAAGTGGTGGACATTGCCCTCAAGGGCAATCTAGACTGGGTAAAGAAGGTGGAAATCTCCGTTCCCAAGCACAATCTTTTATGAAAATCTCCGGAAGGACCGCCCTCTACGGCGTCGTCGGATATCCCATAAGCCATTCCCTTTCTCCTGTCTTTCAAAACAGAGTCTTTGAGCATCTGGGTTTAAACGCGGTGTATGTTCCCTTTGAGGTAAAACCCGAGGACCTAAAGACTGCCCTTGAAGGGCTAAAAGCACTGGGAATAAAAGGAGTGAATGTTACTATCCCACACAAGGAGAAGGTCCTTGAGCTCGTTGATTACGCAGACGAGCATGCCAAAAATATTGGGGCGGTAAATACGGTCAAGTTTGGAGAAAGAACAGAGGGCTACAACACTGACTGGATTGGTTTTTTAAAAAGCCTTAAAGAGATTCTCCCAGAGCTAAAGGGTAAAAAGGTTTTAGTTTTGGGGGCTGGTGGTTCTGCCCGGGCGGTGCTCTATGCCCTAAAGCAAGAGGAAGCGCAAGTCTTTTTGTGGAACAGAACAAAGGAAAAGGCTAAACTGCTCTCCCAAAGCTTTGGGGTGGATGTGGTGGAATCACCAGAGGAGGTTGTGCCAAACGCAGACCTAATAGTAAACACCACTTCGGTGGGCTTGACGGAAGACTATATGCTCTTTGATTACTCCCTCATAAGAGAGGGGCAAGTGGTCTTTGAACTGCTCTACAACAGACAAACCCTTCTAAAGGAGTGGGCGGAAAAAAGGGGAGCTATATACTCAGACGGTTTGAAGATGCTCGTATATCAGGGATTGGAGAGCTTTAGGCTGTGGACTGGCTGTGAGCCAAGCCCGAAGGTTGCCCTTCAAGTTCTTTCTGAGCATCTAAAACTAACTCTTTGAGAAGGGCTATGTAGGTGGGATGGTCCTGCAAAGTGGGAATTCTCACATACTCCTCCACCCCTAACTCTTTGGCAAGGTTGCCATACTGATGGTCAAGTTCGTAAAGGGTTTCCGAGTGCTCGCAGGTAAAGGAAACGGGCACCACAACGATCCTTTTATGGCCAGCCCTTAAGACCTCCTCTAAAAGCCTTTGTGTCTCCGGATCCAGCCACTTAACGGGTCCAATCTTACTCTGATAACCCAAGGCGTACTTAACTCCGGGGAAATGTTCCATTATTAGCCTTACCGTTTCCTCCGTTTGATCCTTGTAGGGGTCTCCCCTCTCTATGACTTTTACCGGCAGGCTGTGGGCACTGAAGAGGAAAAAGTATTTTTCGGGCTCTTTTACCCTCTCTTTTATCCTCTCCACCATTGCCCTTATGTAAAGGGGATGGTTGTGATAAGAGTGGATTTTTACGACGGGAAGGTTCAAGCCAAGCCTTTTATAAACCCTTTCGAATTCATTAAAGGAAGAGCCGGTGGTGGTCTTGCTGTATTGGGGATACATAGGAAGGAGCACAAAAGCCTTTGCCCCTTCTTCTATAGATTCCTTTACTGCAGTTTCTATAAAGGGCTTCCAATACCTCATGGCGGGCTTTACAATGAAGTTCTCGGGCAGTATTTTTTGCAGGGCTTTTGCTTGGGCTTCTGTCTGTTCCCTCTGTGGAGATTTGCCTCCCATCAACTCGTAGTAGTGCCTTGTCTTTTTTGCCCTAAAGAGGGATATAAAAAAGGCTACAGGTTTTTGGATGGGTTTTGGTATTTCTACGATGTCGTGGTCCGAAAATAGATTGTATAAGAAGGGTCTGATGGCCTCTAAGGAGTCTGGTCCTCCCATGTTTAAAAGTAAAACCGCAATCTTTTCCATAGCTTTATTTTAGTTCCCTCAGGTCTATTTTACCCTCGTAGATTGCCTTTCCAACCACTACTCCTTCCACCAAACCGTAGAGTTTTTTCAGATCCTCAAGGCTTGCTACCCCACCGCTGGCGAGGAGTGGTTTTTTTGAAAGCCTTTTGAACTCCTCGTAGGGCTTTGGGTCCACACCCTCCAGGGTGCCATCCCTTTCCACCACCGTATAAAGATAGCCCCATATGGGCTTTGGATCCCACACTTTAGCCAAATCCTGAGGTGTATATGGACTCTCCTCCTTCCATCCACCTACGGAAACCTTTCCTCCCTTGCTATCCACCGAGAGTATCAACCTGCCGGGAAAGGCTGTTAACATCTCTTCAAAAAGCTGAGGGTTCTTGAGGGCTACAGTGCCAACCACAAAAAGGTTTATACCTTCTTCGTCAAGGATTTTCAGAGTTTCCATAGACCTTATGCCACCACCCACCTGAATGGTTCCAGAAAAGACCTTTCTTATGCTCCTTATCGCCTGTAGGTTCTTTGGCACGCCCCCAAAGGCACCGTCCAAATCCACAACATGGAGCCGAGAAAAACCGAGCCCTTCAAAGAACCTTGCTACCTCTTCTGGTTTCTCCGAATAGACCTTTGCTTGGTCTTCTTGTCCTCTGTGTAGCCTAACCAAGCGCCCTTCCTTTAGGTCAATGGCTGGAATCAAAAAGTCCTTCAAGTCAGCACCTCGGGTCTGCCTATGTAAAAGCCCTGAGCGTAATCCGCTCCAAGCTTTTTGGCAAGCTCAAAGTCCTCTGCCTTTTCCACATGCTCCATAGCCACCGCATAACCCAATTTCTTTAAGCCCTTTACAATCCACCTAAGCATGTTTCTCTCCTCCTTTAAAAAGAACCCATCTATTTTTACAATATCGGGCTTCGTCTTTAACAGCCTTTCAATGGACGAATTCTCAACGCCAAAATCATCCACCGCCACCTTGAAACCCAAAGCCCTTATGTTACTGACCACCTCTACTAATTCCTCAGTAGTAGCTGCGATTCTACTCTCTGGAATCTCTATCACTACATCCTCTGGAGGAATGCCAGCTTTTGTGAGCTCTTTTTTAAAGTCCTCAAGCTTTGCCTTACCCTTTGCCAAGTAATTGACAAAATAAGAGGGCATGTTAAAGAATAGCTTCCCACTGATCTTCCCTGCAAGCCAAGCGTTTATAGCTTTATCAAAGATTATTTCTTCAAAAACCGTTAAAAGGGAAAGTTCGTAAATCTGGTCTATAAAAGCCATAGCAGGAATGTGATCACCTTGGTCTTCTATACGTATTAAAACCTCGTAGCCTTCAATGGAATCTTTCTTAAGGTTTAGAATTGGTTGAAAGGCTGGCACCACCCTATTTTCCTCAATGGCAGAGACGAAATTCCATACGGTTATTTCCCTTTTCTTTCGTGTTCTAAAGCTTTCAAATGTTATTATCGGTTTATTTTTACCCTTTGCCTTTGCAGTTTGTTCTTCCAAAAGGTTTAAAAGTTCTTCGGGCGATGCTCCATCCTCTGGATAGCTACATAAAGTGATTGTTGCACTTACAGAATATCCTTCTACTTGTATATCCGCAAGCCTTTTTGCAAGGCTATCTGAAACTACCTTTGCTCCTTCTTTGTCTGTTTCCGGAAGTATTATAAGAAAACTTCCACCCTTATACTTTCCTGCTATATAACTCTTTCTTATGCTGTTAGCTATTGTATCCGCCACAAGCAAAAGCACCTTATTACCCACAAAGTAGCTCTTTTCTCTGTTTATTTGCCGTAGATTGTCAATATCAACGAGTATAAGCGAAAACTCTCTACCTTTTCTTTCGTGAAAGTAGAAGACTTTTTTTAAGATATCTTTCAGACACTGGGTATTTGGAATAAAGGTCTCTTTGTATAAGTCAAGCAGTGTCAAACATTCACGTGCCACGTAGATAAATTATAAGACAGGTTATAATTACTTCACAGGAGGTGAAGGATGCACAGGAGCCTTTTGGAAAGCCTTACCGTTCAAAAGGAGAGCCCAGAATACCTTCAGATAAGCATGGCTGCGGCCATGACCTTAGGGCTTGTGCCCGGGCAGTTTTACAGAAACACTAAGCTCAGTTGCATAAACACCCTTTTGACATATCCTTCTGGATGTCATGCTACGTGTGCCTACTGTGGGCTTCAAAAGGCAAGAGAAGTGGAGTATTCAAAGAAGAACTTCATAAGGGTTGAGTGGCCTACAGTTGCCTTGGATGAGATCATAGACAGGGCAGAAAAAGTAGGGCATGTGGAGAGGCTCTGTATAGCCCAGATCACCCACCTGAGGGCTATAAGGGACACCAAAGAGGTATTAGAAAGGGTTTTAAGGAAGCTTGGAGATAAGATATTTGTCTCTTTACTCATAAACGCCACGGGAACTACCTATCAGGATATACTGGATTATAAAAAGTTGGGTGCAGACACCGTTACCGTTGCCATAGACTGCGCGACGCCCGAGGTCTTTGAAAGGCTGAGGGGCAAACCCATGAACAGCCCTCACAAGTGGGAAACCTTCTGGAAGGTCTTAGAGTGGGCTTGTGAGGTTATGGGCGATGGCTACGTGGGATGTCATCTGATTGTGGGCTTGGGAGAAACAGAACAGGAGATGATAGAGACCATACAAAAGGTCAGGGATTTGGGAGCAAGGACGCACCTTTTCTCCTTCTGGCCAGAGGAAGGTTCTATGATGGAAAAAGAAAAGCCCTGCCCTGCACCTCAATACAGAAGGGTTCAGTTTGCAAGGTATCTAATAGACAACAAGATAGCCAGATATGAGGACATGAAGTTCAACGAAAAGGGTCAGGTTATAGACTTTGGCATTGACAAAGACACCTTTGAGGAACTCTTTTGGAGCGGAAGACCCTTCATGACCTCCGGCTGCAGAGGAAAGACCACAGAGGTTGCCTGCAACAGACCCTTCGGAGACAGCTCCCCCACGGATATAAGGAGCTATCCCTTCAAGCCAGAAAAGAGGGATTTGGAGCGTATCAGGAAACAGCTCTTTGACTATGAGATGACCACCAACTATCCAGACATACTTAATCCTAGCGTCTTTAGGTACCAATGAACTGGGAAAACTTGCTTACAGACTTGGGTTATGCGGGCTTTGCGGGCTTTGTGGTGGGCTTTGCGGTAAAAAAGCTCATAAACCTATTTCTCATGTTCGTCGGGCTCTACCTTCTTTCCCTTCTTTGGCTTCAGAGCAAGGGAATTATTGACATAAACTGGGAGCAGTTTTGGGTGCTCTTTAAATCCCTCTTTCACGGTGTTGATGCCTTTGTAAAAGGTGCCCTAAAGACCGTGGTCTTTTCGTCAGCCTTTGCGGGTGGGTTTTTCTTGGGCTTTAAGGCGGGCTGAGGGTTGGAAAGCATAGTCCTTTGCATCACCGGTGCCAGCGGGAGCATATACGGGCTCAGGCTTTTGGAGGTTCTGTACGAAAAGGGCTTTCAAATAGACCTCATAATATCCAGTGCGGGTGCTTTGGTGCTAAAGGAGGAGCTTGAGCTCTCCGTTAAGGACCTCCAAGAGAAGTTTCCCAAGGTAAGGTTTGTTTCTGAAAGGGCTGTGGGAGACAGAATAGCCAGCGGTTCTAGGCTCATCAAATATAAAGGTGTGGTGGTGGCACCCTGTTCTATGAGCACCCTTTCCTGCGTTGCTAACGGTATAAATCAAAACCTTATCCACCGGGTCTGTGAAACCGCCCTCAAGGAGAGGGTGCCCCTTGTCCTGCTCATAAGGGAGGCTCCCTACTCGGTCATCCACATAGAGAACATGCTACGGGTAGCAAGGGCGGGTGGCATAATCATCCCCGCAAGCCCCGCTTTTTATCACAAACCCAAAAGCGTGCAGGAAATGGTGGATTTTGTAGTAGGTAAGGTATTGGATGCCCTAAGGATAGAACACGAGCTTTTCAAAAGGTGGAAAAGTTAAAATAAGGGCGGGAGGGCTCCTATGGCGGAGATATTTTTTGTAGGACTTGGGGGGATGGGAAAAGGTTTGGGAAAGCGCTTAGCCCAAAGAGGGCATAAGGTGGGAGGCTACGACCCAAAGGAAGAAAACCGCAAGATTGCAAGCCAGTATTTTTTGACCTTTGACAGCCTTTCCAAGGTAAAGGACTTCTTTGAAGGCAGGAGGGTAGTTTGGATTATGGTTCCCCACTCTGCGGTGGATGATGTTTTAAGACAGCTTGAAGATTTTTTTGGAAGAGGGAGACATAGTCAAACATTCGGGAAAACCTCGGAGCTAAGGCAAAGATAATCTATGTGAATACAGAACTGCCCTTTAGGGACGCCTGCGTAGATTACTCCCGAAAGCTTCCCCAGGGCTTGGATGTGTGTTTGCTTGGCGTGGGAGAGGACGGACACACCGCATCCCTCTTTCCCAACTCCCCCTGCCTTACCATAACTCCAAAGGTTTGCACCTCCATTGCTCCAGATGGTACCCAAAGAGTTTCCTTGAGCTACCAATACCTAAACTCCTCCTGCGTGGTGGTCTTTGCCCTAAAGGGCGAAGAAAAAAGAAAGGTTTATGAAAAACTCCTCAAGGGCGAAGACATTCCCGCAAGCAAGGTAAAGGGAAAAAGGAAAACCTTTATAATATATTCAACTTGAGAAAAGTTCTCTCCTTTGCCCTCTATGATACAGGAGAAACCATCCTTGGTGCGATCATCTTTTCTACCTTTTATCCACTGTACATTACCAAGCATATAGACCCCAAGCTTTACTCTACCCTCTATGGCTTTGCCTTTTTTCTCTCCTTTCTTATGGCGGTCCCCCTTGCAAAGCTTGCAGACAGCAGGGCATACCGCAAGCGGTTTTTTGTTCTCTTTACCCTTTTGACCTCAGTCCTTGGCATTCTTCTTAGCTTTACCCTCCACATGCCCGCTTTGAACCTTTTTCTCTATCTTTTGATGGCGGTCTTTCACCAGCAGGCTATGGTCTTTTACAACTCACTGCTTGGTGGTTTTGAAAGCAAGGGAACTGCCTCCGGCGTGGGCGTTGCCTTTGGATACCTTGGCTCTGCCCTTAGCCTTCTCTTTCTGGCAGAATTTTTAAAGGTGCCGGAGGTCTTTTACCAAACCGCCCTAATTTTTCTCTTCCTCTCCCTGCCAGCCATCTTCCTTCTTCCAAACCTACCACAAAAAACCACCATAAGCCTACGAAAAGAGCTAAAGGACAAAAAGTTTTTGCTTTTAGTCCTTGCCATTCTTAGCCTGACAGAAGTGGCAAACACGTTAATTGCTATGATGGGCATATACCTAAAGCACGCCTATGGCTTGGAGGAGCGGGAAATATACAAAGTGATCGGGCTTTCTGCCTTGGGTGGTGTCTTAGGTGGACTGCTCTTTGGCAAACTAACGGACAGACTAAGGGCACGGCGTCTATTTCCCCTGGGCTTCATCCTTTGGTCTTTGTTTTTGATTGTTTTATATTCAACACCAAGGGAACTGCTACTCTTTGTAGGCTTTTTAGGTGGTCTTTCACTCTCTCACCTTTGGACTACCTCAAGGGTTCTACTTTTGGAGCTCTTCCCCTTGGAAACTGTCTCCCTTCGTATGTCCTTTCTTTCTCTGAGCGAGCGCATAGCATCCACCACCGGGCTTTGGGTCTGGAGCCTTTTTATGCTCCTGACGGGCAACGACTACAAACTCTCCGCCCTTTTGATGGTTGTCTTTCCTGTGGTTGGGATACTCTTTTATTTGTTCTCAAGGAGATAGCATTCCCACCTTGGCGGGTTGAGACTGACACTACAGCCAAGGGAAGAAAGGTCATAGATCTTAAAGTGCTTGGGCTGATCGGGCGTATGCACAAAAATAAAGGTAGTAGTTTGCGGAATGTGTTTGTTGCCCTCCTTCCAGCCCTTTATTAGCAAAAAGATCTCCCTCAGTTTTTCCTTTGCCTGCCCTAAATCTAACTCTGTTTGTGTGGAGTGCTCCACAAACACCCACCTTCCCTCGGGCATTCCTGCCAAAAGCTCCAAAGCCCGGTCTTCTGATGGAATGCCATAAAAACGCATGCTTTTATTTTAAACCCTCGCCTCATAGATTTTTCCATAGGTTCGGGTATAATTTTAATCAGACATGGAAATTTTCGTGCTTGATACAAGCGTATTTACAAACCCGGATGTTTATTCTCAGTTTGAAAGGGATCAGATGGGTGCCATAGAGAACTTTCTCTCTTTGGCTTATCACTCAAAGGCTCAGTTTTATATGCCCCTTTCGGTTTATGAAGAGTTCAACAAGATGGTCTCCCTTGGAGAGCTAAAGCCCAAGTTTGAGTTGGTGGTGCGAATACGTTCCCCAAGGAGATATAACCTTATGATCCCGGCGGAGTTTTTGTATGAGTTCATAGAGGAGGTCAGATACAGAATAAACAAGGGCTTGAGGGTGGCAGAAGAGCACACAAGAGAGGCAGGAAGGCTAACAGAAACCGAAACGGGTAAAGTAATAACCAAACTCAGGGAAAAATACAGAGAAGCCCTGAGGGTGGGCATAATAGACAGCAAGGAGGATGCGGATGTTTTACTCCTCGCTTACGAACTGGACGCCATCCTGATAACGGGAGATGAAGGACTGCATCGGTGGGCAGACCGGGTGGGCATAAAGCTTATAGATCCAAAGAGTTTTAGATACATACTGGAGAGCTTGGCAGGGATTAGGTGATAACCATCATATTGCATTCTATGAAAGGACTATTATCTTTTCTTTATAGAATAAAACCTTTAAGGAGGTAAGTCATGCAAAACGTAACTTACAACTTTTTTGCCACCGAAAGGGCTGTTCAGGAGGTAACACGCATAGCAAAGGAAAACAACATAGAGGAGCCCATCCTCAGGATAAGGGTTGTTCCCGGCGGATGCTCTGGCTTTCAGTATGCCATGGGCTTTGACGACACCATAGAAGAAACAGACTTCGTCTTTGAATACCCCGGGCTCAAGATAGCCATAGACCAATTCTCCATGCCCTATGTAAATAACGCAGAGCTGGACTATGTTATGGACTTTATGGGCGGTGGATTCACCATCAGGAACCCCAACGTAACAGGAACCTGCGGTTGCGGAAACAGCTTCTCCTGCGGATAAAACTATCTTTCCCCCCTTTGGGGGGCTTCCTGAATAATAACTTCAATCCTTTCCGGCTCCACTTTATCCACAAGCACTAAGAATTTATAAGGGTTCCTTACATCCACCTTTAACAAATACCTTCCGGTGTTTAAACCTCTAACATCCACAAAGGGCTGTAGGTTTTCTAAGGCACTCTCTGAAACGAGCCTTTCCACAAAGCTAACCTTCATCCTGACCTTTTTTCTTGATAGCTTGTAGACATAGTTGTTTTGGGCGTTTTTCAGCTCTACCTCTTTTTCCACAGATAGGCTTGCCCTCGTTCCAAAGTTTACCGCAGACCACAGTAAAAAGCCCACAATTAGGGATACGACTTTGTATTGAATATCTTCAAAAAGAAATTTCCTTAGCATGTGAGCCTTTCTAAGTCTCGGAAGAAAGTAGGGTATGAAACTGCCACGCACTCTGGATCGTCTATTTGGGTTTCTCCCTCTGCAGTAAGCCCAGCGATGGTGAAGCTCATGGCTATTCTGTGGTCTCCGTAGGTTTTTATGAGGGCACCTCGTAAGGGAGTTCCCCCCTCAATAGAAAAGCCATCCTCATACTCCTCCACCTTGGCACCCATCCTTCTTAGGTTCTCCACGATTGCCTTTATACGGTCGCTCTCTTTTACCCTAAGCTCTCCCGCTCCTCTAACAGTAGAAACACCCTGTGCGTGGGCCATAACTACCGCAAGTATAGGGATTTCGTCAATAAGGCTTGGCACCTCTTCAGGATGAACATCCACCGCCTTTAGCCCTCCCGAGTATTTGACGTACACATCTGCAACGGGCTCGCCGGATATTTCCCTCAGGTTTTCATACTGCACATGGGCACCCATCTCTCTTAGCTTTCTAAAAAAGCCATCCCTTGTAGGATTTACAAGGACATCTTTAAGCAAAATCTCGCTACCTTCCAATAGGACCGCGCCCGCAGTGAAAAAGGCGGCGGAGGATGGGTCCGCGGGACAAAGGATCTCCGTAGCCTTCAAGGTCTGCCCTCCCTCCAGCTTTACAACCCTGCCATCCTTTCCATCGTAGGAGATGAGCTTTACACCCATTGCAGAAAGTAGCCTTTCAGTGTGGTCCCGAGAGAGGTAGGGCTCATACACCTCTGTAATACCCTCTGCCCTTAACCCAGCCAAAAGCACGCAGGATTTTACCTGAGCAGATGCCTTTTTGTTAAAGAGGGATATACCCTTTAGCGCTCCGCCCCTTATGGCAATGGGTAGCTTGTCTCCCCCTTCTCTGCCATCTAAGTGGGCACCCATCCTTCTTAGAGGTTCCACCACCCTGAGCATGGGTCTTCTTCTCAAGCTTTGGTCTCCCGTGAGGACCGCAAAAAATCTTTGAGTAGCCAAGACGCCGAGCATGAGCCGGGCTGTGGTGCCCGAGTTCTTTGCGTCAAGGACCCTTTGAGGTTCCGAAAGCTCAAAGTTTGAACCCTTTATCCTTAAAGTACCATTTTTATGCCGGACTTTAACACCCAAAGCTCTTATTATGTTAAGGGTTGCCAAAGTGTCTTTGGACAAGAGCCACTCCTGAACATAGCTTTCTCCCTCCGCCAAAGCTGGCAGTATAACCGCCCTGTGGGAAATGGATTTGTCAGAGGGAACCCTTAGCTCACCTTTTAGGCACCGACCTTTCCTTACGCTTTTCACTTAAAAGATTATCTTACATCCTTTGTTATAGGTCAAGAAGAAAGAATTAAATCACTCTAAACTCCCTAAAGCAGAGGTGGGCGGTGTAGTGTTTTTTTATGCGGATAGATAACTCACTGTCCATCCTTTGGGCGTGCCTCTGCAAAAGCTTTAGCCCCAAGCCCATGCCTCCTTTTGCATTTTCCACAAAGTCATTTCTCACGCTGAAGAGCACTCGGTCCTTGCCCACGGAGACCCTCAGATGGACAAAGCTCTTTGAATACTTTATGGCGTTGCTGAGGAGGTTATAAAGCACGTCCTCCAGAATTCGTTCGTCCGTATGCAGGTAAAGATCTTTTCCTTTTCTGAAGATAAACTTTTTTTCCTTTATCTCATCCTCAAAAAAGCTAAGCACATTCTCCAGAACACTCCAGAAATCCACCCAAACCTTAACAGGCTTTAGTTCTTCCTCCGATAGCCTGAGGATCAAGCTAACGTCCTTTTCAAGCCTCTTTATACTCCTTTGCATCCTACCCAAGGCTTGAGGAGAGTTGGTTTTTTGCAAAAGGTTAAGGTTTGTCTTTTGAACCGCCAGAAAGTTCCCAAGCTTGTGGCTTATGGACTTTATTAAAAACCTGCCAAACTCCCTGCCCTCTTCCACGTCTTTCCAAAGCCTGTCCAAAGCCAACTGATAGACCAAAATCAAAGAAAAGATCAGCAAAAACTGAAAAAAGAATAATCTCTTTAGGCTCGGCTTTATGCTCTCCTTTAAATACTCTTCCCTCACAGCCACATAGACATTTTTAGAAGGGTCGGAAGGGTCCCTAAAGGAAAAGGAAAAGCCCGTTGTAATTTCCTCGGAGACAAGGAAGTATTCATCTCCCCTATGGTTTTTGCTTATGGTGTAAAGAAGATAATGGGAGTATGCCCTAAAGTAGATGCCTTCCTCTACTGTTCTTTTTAGTTCAAAGAACACAAGAATGTTCAAGGCTATAAAGCCGACGGTGATCAGGGAAAGAAAAATTAGCATAAGCTTTAGCCTTTCACCCAACCCGGTATCCCCTTCCCTTCATGGTCTTTATAAACCCCTCCGGTAGCAACTTTCTAAGGTTCTTTATGCGTGCCCTTACTACATCTTCCCCCACCGGTTCGTCACCCCATGCATAGTTAAGGATCTCTTCGTGGGAGACAAAGCGTCCCCTGTTTTCCACCAAAAACTTCAAAACAAGCCAGTCCTTTTTGCTCAAAGAAATTGGCTTTCCCTTCACCTTTACCATCTCTTTGCTAAAGCAGACCTCCACTTCGTCAATAACCACCACATCCTGCGGGTTCTTCCTTCTGTATAGGGCTTTTAGCCTCAAGGTCAGCTCCTCCATCTCAAAGGGCTTTGTTAGATAGTCATCCGCCCCAAGCTCAAAACAGGTGCGTTTGTCTTCAAGCCTTTGCTTGGCGGTAAGAACAAGGATGGAAGTTTCTTTGTCCTTTTCTCTGATAGCCTTTATAAGCTCCTCACCCCCTATGTGTGGCATCATCAGGTCAAGGACGATCACATCGTAGCGGGATACCTCCAAGAGGTCCATAACCTCCCTTGGGTCATACACCCAATCTGTAATAAATCCCTCCGACTGCAAGTACTCTGTTAGACTCTCCCCCAAAAGCCGGTCATCTTCCACCAAAAGCACCTTCATAGCAAAAGCTCAAGGGCTTCTTTTATGTGGGAAACTGCGTATATTTCCATATCATCCATCTCAAGGATGTTGCCCTTTGGAACCATTGCCCTTTTAAAGCCAAAGCGTTTGCCCTCTTTTAGTCTCATCTCCGGAAAATGCACCGCCCTGACCTCTCCACCCAAGCCCAGCTCTCCAAAGACCACCACATCCCCCAGCTCTTTTCCTTTCACGGAGGATGCTATGGCTAAGGCTACTGCCAGGTCCCCCGCAGGCTCCACGATCTGCATACCCCCCACCACGTTCACAAAGACATCCTTATCCCTTGTGAATATTTTAGCCTCCTTCTCAAGGACCGCAAGGATGAGGGCAAGGCGGTTTATGTCATAGCCCTGAGTTCTTCTCTGGGGTGTTGTGTACAGGGCGTCTATGACTAAGGCTTGCACCTCCAAAAGCACCGGCTTGTTGCCCTCCGTATGAGGAAATACCACACTGCCCGGGCTTGCCCTTCTCTCTTGCAAAAATAGGGCTGAGGGCTCGGGCACCTCCTCCAATCCCCTTTCCGTCATCTTAAAAACTACCATCTCCCCACTTGCACCAAAGCGATTCTTAACTACTTTTAAAACTCGGTAAAAGCTGAACCTTTCTCCTTCAAAATAAAGGACTGTATCCACCAGATGTTCCAGAACCTTCGGACCTGCAATGCTTCCCTCCTTGGTGATCTGTCCTACTATGAACAGTGGGATGTCCCTTCTTTTGCAGAACTCTGCCAGCTTGTATGCACACTCTCTAACCTGTGCCACTGAACCGGGTGCAGATTCCAACTGGGAAGAATGAATGGTCTGTATAGAATCCACCACCAAAAGGCTTGGCTTTAGTTCTTGGATGGTTTCCAAAATATACTCAAGCTCAGTCTCGGGCAAAAGGTAGAGGTTTTCCCCTTCCACCTTAAGCCTTTTTGCCCTCGTTCCTATTTGACTGCCTGACTCTTCCCCAGATACATACAGCACCTTTCCGTAAGCCTTTGAGTATTTTTCCGCCAACTGCAAAAGCAGGGTAGATTTTCCTATGCCTGGCTCCCCTGCGATCAGCAAAACCTGTCCCTTTACAAGCCCTCCACCCAAGGCTAAGTCCATCTGCTCAAAGCCCGTAGATAGCCTCTTTAGGTCCTCCTCCACCCACATAGGCAAGGGCTTGTAGGTCATGGCAGGACCAAGGGTCTTGGTGGCAACCCTTTCCCTCTCTTCCACCATACTGTTCCAAGCACCGCAAGAAGGACACCTTCCAAACCACTTGGTGGAAGAGTATCCGCACTCCTGACAGACAAAGACTGTCTTTTCCTTCTTCATCCCCCTAGCTTAAGCATCTCCACTTTTTTGGGTTTTATGCCCTTTTCCAAAAGCTCAAGCCTTTCTTCTGAATACCTGTCCTTTCTTTTTTCCCAAAGGGCCACTATAAAGTCCCTTATTTCCTCGTCCCTTGCACCACCCCTTAGAAGGCTCTTCAGATCATAGCCGTCGCTTGCAAAAAGGCATGTGAAAAGCTTGCCATCTGCGGTTAGCCTTAAACGATTGCACTCTCCACAGAAGGGCTGTGTTACAGACGCTATTATCCCAAACTTGTAGCCATCCTCCAGCATAAACCTCTCCGCAGTTTCTCCCCTCTTTCGCCTTCCGATAGGTTTTACTTTGTACCTTTGGGAGATGGCGTTGATAATATCCTTGGCAGAAAAGACCCGTTCAAGGGACCATCCGTTTAAAGTTCCCACATCCATAAACTCTATAAACCTAACCTCCACCCCCAAGGGTCTGAAAAACTCTACAAAGTCTAAAATTTCATCGTCGTTTATATCCCTCACCACGCACACATTGACCTTGACCAAAAGTCCAAGCTCCAAGCTCCTGTGTATGCCCTCTAAAATCTGACCCACTTTAACATCCCTTCCCACAAGCTTAGAAAGGGTCTGGTCCCTCAAAGAAGGAAGGCTCACAGTTACTCTCTTTAACCCTGCCAAAGCTAAATCTTGGAGCTTGTCCTTTAGCAAAAAGCCGTTGGTGGTAAGAGCTATGTCTTCCACCTCTTGGCTTATGAGGGCTACTAATTTTTCTAAATGCCTTCTGAGAAGTGGCTCTCCGCCGGTAAGCCTTACCTTTTTAACCCCAAGTCCTTTGACTATACGCACCACCCTTGCAATCTCTTCAAAGCTCAGAATTTCTTCCCTTTTGAAGAACTCATAATGTTCCCCCTCTGGCATACAAAACCAACATCTAAAGTTGCACCGGTCTGTTACCGATACTCGCAGGTCCTTTAGCTCTCTTCCAAGTTGGTCTATGGGCATTCTTTAAAATTTAAACCTCGTCGGAAAATATCACCTCCGGTGGAGGGACCTCTATAATCCCCCTTTGGTAGCCAAGGCTCAAAAGTAGCCTCACCGCCCTCCTGCCATCCTCTCCGTAATCTATTGTCCTCTCATTCACATACATGCTTACAAATTTTTTTGTTTTTTCTGTGTCTTCTTTTATGTCCCTTGCGTACTCCCTTGCGTATTTTAGGGCTTCCTCCGGGTGGGACAAGGCATACTCTACGCTCTTTCTCATAAGCCTTTCTATCTTTTTGATGATCTCCTTTCCCAAGTCCTTCCTAACCACATTGCCACCCAAGGGCAAAGGCAAACCAAAGCTTTCCTTCCACCACTCACCCAAATCAACCACCTTGCTTAGTCCCTTATCTTTGTAGCTCAGTTGTCCTTCGTGGATCACCAAGCCCGCCTTTACCTCCCCCGAAAGCACTGCGTCAAGCACTTTGTCAAAGGGCATAACCACCGGCTCAAAGTTCAGTTCATAAAGCTTTAAAACCAAGTAGGCGGTGGTCAATTTCCCCGGCACTGCGACCCTTTCCCCCTTCAAGCTCTTTAACTCCTCCTTTGCCACAACCAAGGGACCGTAGCCATCCCCCACACTACCACCGCTCGGAAGCACTAAGTATTTGTCTGCTATGTATGGGTATGCATGAAAAGAAACCGCAGAAACTTCGTAGGTCCCCTCCAGGGCACGTTGATTGAGGGTTTCAATATCTGCCAAAACGTGCTCTATCTCTAAACCTTCCGTGTCTATGACCCCCGCAGTGAGAGGATAGAACATAAAAGCATCGTCTGAATCTGGGCTATGGGCAATCCTAATACGCACAAGAAAAATTATAATCCCTTGCTACCTTTTGCGTTATAGCAAAAATCAGCTTACAGCAAAGTTATCCGCTTTCCTCTTTCATAAACTGCCCTAACTGCCCTCTCTTTTTCCGCATCCTTCCTGTACTTATCCACAAAGAACATCTCTCCTACAGCCCTATCCCTTGTAAGCGTAAGGACCGAGTAGCCCCATATTTTATGCTCTAGATACTTAGTCCAAGGGTTTTGGTTCTTTTCCGCTTGGGCAAACTCCACGTGGTTTGACACGCCGTAATCTTTCCACCAGGTGGTCTCTGCAGCACTGATGGAGGAAATGGCTGGCGTCATAAACTCCATACCAAGAACCTTTTGATAGTCTCCTTCAAACTTGTCTGGGACCTCTGCCACCAGCCCCGCATGCCTGTCCCCCGTTATGATAACCAGATTGTTTATAGCCTTTGACTCTAAAAACCTGAGGATCTCCTCCCTCTCTCCTGCGTAGCCATCCCAAGCATCCAAAGAACCAAAGAGTCCGTTGACCCTACCCTGAACAAACTGAACCTCGTTTGCCCAAACTTTCCAGTGGTAGCCTTTTTCTTCCAGCTTTCTGAAAAACCAAGCCTTTTGTTCCTTTCCCAGCATGGAGGTTTTTCTCTGTTCGGGACAGCCTGGGTCCGCATACCTCCTATTACAAGGTTGAGGTGTCCTGTAGGACCTCTCGTCGGTGCATATCAAGTGAAGAAGGTCTCCTACCTTGAAGTCCCTGTATATGGTTATCCACTTTAATGGATCCCTTGAGTTTAGGTCTAACTTTACCTTGGCGGGTGTGTAGGCAAGCCATGCCTGTATGGCTATCCTCCTTAGTGCCAAACTCTGGGCTTTTTTCCTGTAAAAGGGATGTCCGGGCAACAGGTAGTAGCCTCCCTCGTAGTCATAGGAGTAATCGTTGGCGTACTCGTGGTCATCCCAGATGTATATAAAAGGATGCATGGCACGGGCAAGCTGATAGTCCTTATCAGAAAGATAGGTTCTGTAAAGGTAAAGGTAGTCCTCTAAGGTGAGGGCTATTTTCCCACCGGAGGGAAGGTTCAGATCCCTTCCGGGCACCCTAGGCGGTCCGTAGATTTTCTCGTAAATTTGGTCTCCCAGATGCACCACAAAACCTACGTCCTCTTGAGAAAGGTGCCTAAAGGCGGAGAAGTAGCCGTCCGCATAGTTTTGGCAGACAACAAAGGCAAACCTAAACTCCTCCGGGCTTTCTACGGGCAGTGTTTTGAACCTTCCCGTCAAAGATGGAACATCTGCATACACAAAGCGGTAGTAGTAGGTGCCCCCTGGCTTTAACCCATCTATGGTAAGCCTTACTGTGTAGTCCCCTGAGGGGTTTATTCTGTCTGCAGGCACACGAACTTGGACCACTTCCGAAAAGTCAGGCTTTGTGGATATCTCAAGCACCAGGTCCCTTTTCATACTTTCGTGCACCTTCGGCTCAATCCGCGTCCATAACACTATGCTGTCCTGAGTAGGGTCTCCGCTTGCAACGCCCTGAGGAAAGACTTCGGGTGTGTCGCTGGCAAAGGCTTCCAAGTTCCTGGCAAGCAAGTACAGCAGGGGGACGCTTACGAACTCTCTTCTTGTAAGCATGTCTTTACCTCCTTAGCTGGTACTCTACTTCCACCCTCAGGTTGACGGGCTTTCCATCTGGGGGAGGAGGAAACTTTAGACTCCTTATGAGCCTGAGGGTTTCGTTGTCTATAGAAGGGCTTCCGCTGGAGCTTGCAAGCCTTACATTGACGGGATTTCCAGATTCATCTATGGTAAAGCTAACCACTACTGTGCCCTCCTCTCCCCTTCTCTTTGCCTCTTCTGGGTAGCGTTTTTCGGACTCTATTATAACCTTCACCAGGGCAAAGTATCCGCTTAGTTGGTCTGCAGGAGGGGACGAGGTGGACTTTTTTTCTTGAACCTGCGGTGGGCTTTCCACCCTTTCGCGAGGAGCTACCTCCTGTCTTTGAGCCTCTCCACTGTGAGGAGCTTCCACCTGCCCGTGAGCCTCTCCACCGATTATCCCTTTCTCCTCCCTTGGAGTTTCTCTTGTGCCTACCTCCTGAGTGGTCAAAGGTTTAACCTCCTGCGCCACTGGTCTCTCTTGGACTGGGGTCTCTCTCTTTGGCTCTTCTTTTAACTTTTGCTCCTGCGCTTTCGGTGGCCGTTGTGGGAGTTTTTCTTGAGTTTTTCTTTCTATCTTTTCCCTCTTTGGTTCCCGCTGTGTTCTTCTTTCAACCCTTTGCTGTTGAGGTGGGCTTTGAGGCTTTTGCTCCAGAATGGGGAGGCTTATCACCTCCACCACCTGCTGAGGAGTTTCTGGCAAAGAGTAAAGGGTGAGCCTTGAGAAGAGGAACACTACCGCCACAGCTGAAAAGGAAGAAAAAACAAAAGAACTAAAAAGGGTAAATAACCTCTCCCTTTTTAGCTCTGCATTCATTTTCTCTCACCCGCTATGGCAATCTTGGAGATGCCCTCCTCCTTTAATACATCTATTACATTCATAAGGTGCTGAGCCTTTGCATCTCTGTCTGCCACTATAACCACCACCAGTTGATCCTTTTGAGTTATACCCTTTAGGTGGGACTTTAGGGCTTGAATGCCCTTTCCTACCTTCTCGGTTTCTACGTCTCCGTCCTTGCTTATGTAAACCTTAAGGGGCTCTTTCAGTTGGGCGGTTTCAAGGGTAGAGGAGGTGGGAAGATTTAGGTTTTGAAAGAGCATGGGAAAGACGTTCAGAGTGTAGAGAATAAAGAAGGTGAGCAAAAAGAGCATTATGTCTATCATTGGGATTATTTGTATCTCTTCCTTTTCTTGCTCGGGTTCCTCAAGCATTGACAGAAGTCTTTGTCTCTTCATACTCTTCCTCCAAAAGCTTGATCTTTAGCTCTTCTTTTATCTGATGGTGCTTTGAGATGAAGAACTTATACCACAGATAAAACCAAAGGGACATGGCTATACCCACCGCGGTAGCCACCAGCGCCAAGCCTATGGCACCGCTTATCTCACCCGCACCCGCCACTCCCTTCCTTCCCAATTCCACAAAAGCCATTATTAAGCCTATTACCGTTCCCAAAAGCCCCAGGAGAGGGGAGGTGGTGGCAGAAAAGTCCAAAAACCAAAGACCCTTTTTAAAGTCTAAGAGCCAACGCATTAAATCCACAGGTTCTGTGTTTGGCTTTTTTCTCAGGCTCAACAGCTTCAAAAACACTATGTAGTTTCCGTAGAAAAAGACAAGGAACATCAGTATAAAGACCGCTATCTTTACCGTTTGCATACTTAAAACCTCCCGCTAAGCCCTACAGAGATGGTGAAGGGTGCTCCCGCATAGTAGGTTCCGGAAGTGGTTCCGGGAGATATCCTTCCCACATACTTCTTATCCGTTAAATTCACCACATCCACGAAGAGGTCTATGCCCTTGTATACCTTCCTTTGCACGTTAAGATTTACCAGAGTGTATGAAGATACCTTTTCCGTGTTGATAAGGTTTCCGTACCTTGAGCCAATGTACTCCACGCTTGGACTTATTCTAAAGCCCATTAGTTCCAACCTACCGCCAAGCTTCGCCATGTATTCGGGAGTGTCTGGCACTGTTTTGTCCTTTATTTCAACAGGTGGATTTACATCGTAGTTTTTTTCTTCCTTAAACTTGGCTTTGTTGTAGGAGAAGGATGCATAAATGCTTACGCTACTTACAGGCACAATACCCAGTTCCAGCTCCGCACCATAAGCATCCACCTTTCCTGCGTTCCTAACGTATATGAGGTTTGGGTCTTTGGGGTCCGCAATGCGTATAATCCTGTTTTTGTATTTCACATAGTACACAGAAGGTGCTATGTAGAACTTATCAAAGTCAAACCTTAAGCCCAAGTCGTAGTTGTCCGCCTCTTCTGGCTTTAGCTGGTCCGCCACAAACTGTGCAGAGACGCTTGAGGGTATCGTGCCTAAAAAGTTCTGGGGCGCCCTAAAGTTCTTGGCATAGGCAAAATAACCGTAGGCGAAGTTTGTAAATTGGTAACCAACTCCAAAGCTGGGAAGTGTCTTTCTGTAGGTCTTTTCGTAAGACTTACTTGGATCCAAAGTTAGTCTCGGATCATCATAAACGCCGTCTTCTGGGTAATAAGGGAGTCCTGTAGTTCGGTAACTTTTAAAGTTTCTCTTTACGCTTTCAAATCTTACTCCGAGGTTGATGTCCATTTTGCCCAAAAGCCCTTTGGATTCAAAGAATAAATAAGGTGTGTTTGTGATGGTCTTTGTGCGTTGGATGTAGTTGTATTGAAAGCCAGTTACGTTATTCAAGGTGAATGTACCGTCCGGATTGACTACGACTCTGCGTTGTGGTTGCCACTGCTTTAGGTCCGCATACTCATACCAGTATCCCAAAAAGAGCCTTGAGTCCTTTGGCAGTTCAAACTTCAATTCTGCTATGGCACCCGGTCTGTCCGTGTAGTTGAAGGATTCTTTAAAGAATAGGTTCCCACTGCTTGATGCGGCGCTTGTTCCCGAACCTCTACCTATCCACATGTAGGGCTTTAGGCTCAGCTTTACACTGTTTGTAATGTCCAGCTCTATATTAGCCCTGAGCTGTTGGTTGGTGTAGGGGTTTTTCCAAAACTTGTAGTAATATACGTTTTGACTTAGGTTCGTTCCTGTGTTTGGAAGGAGCAGTCTATCATTATAGTCTCTCCTTCTGAATATGCTATCGTTGCTCAGTTCACTAAAGCTAAACCCTTTGTAAAAGTAGTTTAGCTGGACGTTCTTGTCGTAGTAAAACTCCCAAAATAGCCTGCCAATTTTGTGGGATATGCCTACTGTGTAGTGGTCTCTGTAGTCAGGATATTTGCCCGGACCCTTCCACTTGTCCGCTTCGGTGTGAGAGTAAGATACAAACAACTTGGGTAAATCTTTATTTCCTAAAAGGTATCCCGTATCAAGTCTTATAAAGTGCTTCTTAAAGTTAAAGGAACCGTACTTTTCGCTGAGAGTGATCCCAAACTTGTTGGCGGGCGGTCTTGTTCTGATCCTTATTGCACCTCCTATTTCCACGTAGAAGGGGCTTCTCTTGCTCACCGCACCCCTCTCTACCGTGATACTTTCTAAATTTTCCACATCTGCGTATTCGTGGGGATAGAGGGCAAAGTTTCCAGAGTCGTTTAGGGGCATGTCATCAATAGTGACGCCTATCTGGGTGTTATCAAAGCCTCTCAGTCTTACGGTTCCACCGCCAAGACCATAGGCATCATCCGTCTGGGCGTTCAGAGAGGGCGTGAGTTCTATGGCTTTGAAGATATTTACACCCCCAGCACCAGACCTGACTTTTAGCTCCTCCTCCTTTACAGTGGTCTCCGTCTTTGGAGTTCTCCTTTTGACCTCCACCGGCAGGATAGCTTCCTTTCCACCCTCTTCTTCTACTCTAACTTTTATTAGTGTCTCCTGAGAAAAAGCCAAACTACCAAATAGTGCAGAAAGTAGAACAGCAGTTCTTCTCATGCGGAACCTCCTTGGAAGTGCAGTTTAGCAGAAAATTGTTAAGTTTTTGTTAAGCTGACTGTCCGCTGACGTCCTCAAAAATTTCTCTGGGAAAGGCTTGAGATATACTCTATAAAAGGCTGTCCTAAAAATACAAACTCATTAACACACCAATGCCACAACTTGGATGGGTGAAAGAAGCTTTGGTTCAGAGTTTTGGAGTGTTATCAATTTCTTGTAGTATGAGTTCAAGTTCTTTCTTAAGGGTAGGGAGGTGCTTGCAAATAATATTCCAAACTATTTTGTAATCAATTTCAAAGTAATCGTGAGCTATAACATTTCTCGTAGCTATTATCTCAGCCCATGGTATGTGGTTATATTTAGCTTGGATTTCCTTAGGGATATTTCTTGCTGCTTCTCCTATAACTTCAATGTTCCTTACCACCGCATCTTTTATCATATTGTTCCTCAAAAATTCTTCATAACCAATATCCTCGGTATACACTTCTATTCTTCTGATGCTTTCCAACATATCCATAAGGTAAAGCGTCCAGTATCTTTTCTTTTTAGACATACACCAAATCCTCCTCTATACTTTCCCAAAGCAAAGGCTTTTGTTTCACTGCGTTTATAGATACCAAATCAACCTTCATGCCAAGCAACCGCTCCAGTTCTAACATGGCGGAAATAAACTCCAAGCCAACAGAGTCCTCTATATCAACCAAAATATCCACATCACTTTCTTTCGTTTGCTCTCCTCTTGCGTAAGAACCAAAAATGCCAATGATTTTAACTCCATATTTTTGCAGTATTTCTTGTTTATGCTCCGCCAAAATTTTCTTCACTTCCTCAAGGCTTTTCATAATTCAATTAATTTATTCCCTGAGGCTGTACTAAAAAATCCCTTGTTGGGATTTCCTTCCAGCTTATAAGATATACTCCAGTATGCCCTATGGTTCGTTGGTTTTGTCCTTACTGTTGGGGTGAGGTGGATGAAAGGGACGAAATCTGTCCTCATTGCGGTGCGGACCTCAAGGGTTTTAGTTCCTTGGATTACGACCAAAAGCTAATTCTTGCCCTTGACTGTCCTATAACGCAGAGCAGAATGTTCGTTATTGAGGTGCTCGGCAGGAGAAAAACACAAGATGCGGTGCCTAAGCTCTGCAGAATGCTATTTGAAGACAGAGACACCTTTGAGCTTATTGAAATTGCAAAAGCCCTTTTGAACATAGGAACCGCAGACGCCCTTGAGTGCCTGCAGAGGAGAATGAAAACCGAGGACAACTTAATACTTAAAAGGTTCTTAGAAGGGCACCTTTAATGTAAAATTCTTTTCTTATGGATTGGCGCACTTTGGAGCAGTGGGATAAGGAATACTTCTGGCATCCCTTCACCCAGATGAAGGTCTATAGGGAGGAAGAAAACCTGATCTTTGAGAGGGGAGAGGGTGTTTATCTTTACGATGTAAAGGGTAGAAAGTTTATAGACGCCATCTCTTCCCTTTGGTGCAATGTGCATGGGCACAATCATCCAAAGCTAAACCAAGCCCTAATAGACCAGCTTAAAAAGGTTGCCCACACCACCACACTGGGCAGTTCCAACGTGCCCGCTATTTTGTTAGCCAAAAGGTTGGTGGAGATCTCTCCCAAATGCTTAACCAAAGTTTTTTACTCCGAAGATGGTGCAGAGGCGGTAGAAATTGCCATAAAGCTTGCCTACCAGTATTGGAGAAACAAGGGAGAGAGGAGAAAGACCTTTATCACCCTCTCTGAGGCTTATCACGGAGACACCCTCGGTGCGGTCAGCTTGGGTGGAATTGACCTCTTCCATGGCACCTACAAAGACATACTCTTTGAAACCATAAAACTGCCCTCTCCTTATATTTTTTGCAAAAAGAATTATGGAGGGCTCTCTGAAGACTGCAAGAATGTCCTTTTGGAAATCTTGGAGGAAATCCTAAAAAGCAGGGACGATATAGTGGCGGTTAGCTTGGAGGCGGGCATTCAGGGTGCAGCGGGGATGTTGCCCTTTCCGAAGGGCTTTCTTAGGGGCGTTAGGGAACTGACCAAAAAGTACGGGGTTTTAATGATCGTGGATGAGGTTGCCACGGGCTTTGGAAGGACGGGAACTATGTTTTACTGCGAGCAGGAGGATGTATGTGCAGACTTTATGTGCTTGGGAAAGGGCATAACGGGTGGCTATCTTCCTTTGGCGGCAACCTTGACTACGGAGGAGGTCTTCAATGCATTCCTTGGTGAGTTTGGAGAGATGAAACACTTTTACCATGGACATACCTACACGGGCAACAACTTGGCATGTGCAGTAGCCTTGGCAAACCTTGAGGTCTTTGAGGAGGAGAAAACCCTAGAAAGGCTCCAACCAAAGATTGAATACCTGAGCCAAAGGCTTAAAGAGTTTTGGGAGTTGGACTTTGTGGGAGATGTCAGACAGCTTGGCTTTATGGCAGGCATAGAGCTGGTAAAGGACAAGGAAAAGGGAATACCCTTTCCCTATGGAGAAAGGACGGGCTTTAAGGTAGCTTACAAGTGCAGGGAAAAAGGCGTATTCCTCAGACCATTAGGGGATGTGATGGTTTTGATGCCACCCTTGGTAGTAGAAAGGGAACACATAGACCAAGTGGTGGGTGCCTTAAAATGGGCAATTGAGAGCTTGAAAACATGAAACCACTCCTTATAAAGGGAAGCCGACTAATAGACCCAAGCCAAGATCTGGACACAGTGGGAGATTTACTAATAGAGGATGGAAAGATAAAGGCGGTGGGCAACAACTTAAACTTTCCCTATGCGGAAATAATAGACGGGAGTGGTTTGATCCTCTGTCCATCCTTCGTAGATGTGCATGTGCATTTTAGGGATCCTGGACAAACTTACAAAGAAGACATAGAAAGCGGTAGCAAGTGTGCGGTAGCGGGAGGATTTACCACGGTGGTGTGTATGCCCAACACACAGCCAGCCATAGATAGCCCGGAGGTTGCCCAGTATGTGATCCAAAGGGCGAAGGAGGTGGGATTGTGCGAAGTTTTGCCCGCCGGTGCTTTAACCAAGGGAAGGCAAGGAAAGGAACTGACGGACTTTTTTGCCTTAAAGAACGCAGGCTGTGTGGCATTGACCGATGACGGCTCTCCTTTGATGGACTCAAGGCTCATGGAGAAAGCCCTGAGGTTGGCAAGACAGCTTGGGCTTTTGGTAATGAACCACTGTGAGGACGATGGCTTGGCAAGAGGGCACATAAATGAAGGGTATGTTAGCTCTTTGCTTGGCATTGCCCACAGAAGCCCGAGCGCTGAGGATGTTTTGGTGGCAAGGGATTGTATCCTTTCCTATCACACCAAAGGAAGAATACACATCCAACACCTCTCTTCCAAGCTCTCTGTGGAGATAATAAGGTTCTTTAAGGAAAAATCCGCACCCATATCCTGCGAAGTCAACCCTTATCATCTTCTCTTTGAGGAGGATGAACTTTTAAAAAGCGGTGCCAGCGCTAAGGTTAATCCGCCTTTGAGAAGGGAAGAGGACATACAGGCCCTTTTGGAGGGCATAAAGGACCGCACTATAGATTGCATAGCCACAGACCACGCACCACACGCCAAAAAGGAAAAGGGTCTGTTGGAAAATGCTATGCCTGGTATGATAGGTCTGCAGACTGCACTACCTATGACTTTAGAGTTGGTAAGAAGGGGGATCATAAACCTAAAAAGAATGGTGGAACTGCTTTCCATAAACCCTGCCAAGCTGTTGGGATTGGAAAGAGGCATAAGGGTAGGTGCGCCGGCTAACCTTGTGCTTTTTGACCCGGACCAGGAGTGGGTCCTCAACGAGGAAACGAACCTCTCCAAATCCCAAAACACACCCCTCTGGGGAAAAACCCTCAAAGGCCGGGTAGTTATAACCATTAAGGATGGTAAAATAGTCTATAAAAGTGGTGCGTAAAATTGGATTAATTCTGGCTATCTTTTTTGGTGTTCCCTTTCTTGTGCTTTTCGTCATCCTGTTAGCCCTATACAACAGCTTGCCTTCACCTAAGGCATTAAAAGACTGGAAACCCCCAGAGGCAACGGTCATATACGACTACAAGGGAAGACCCTTTGGAGACATAGCCCTCCAGAGAAGATATTACGTTAGCCTTGATAAAATACCCGCCCACACAAGGTACGCTTTTATAGCCGCAGAAGACAAAAACTTTTACAAACACTTTGGCGTAGACCCCATAGCCATTCTAAGGGCACTCATTATAAACATTCACAGCAAAGACATAAAACAGGGCGCTTCTACCATTACTCAACAGTTGGCAAGAAACCTCTTCTTAACGCCCGAGAGAAGTCTAACAAGGAAGATAAAAGAAGCCCTCTTGGCGATAAAAATAGAGAGGGAGTTTTCAAAGGACAAAATTTTGGAGCTTTACCTTAATTACATATACCTTGGACAGGGAGCCTACGGGGTAGAAGCAGCATCCCGCATATACTTTGGTAAATCGGTAAAGGACTTAACGGTGGACGAGTCCGCAGTATTGGCGAGCCTGCCAAAGGCACCCACCAAGTATAACCCCTTTAGAAATCCAGAGAGGATCTTAGAAAGGCGCAACTATGTGCTCTTGAGAATGTTAGAAGATGGCTACATAACCAAGGAGGAGTACGAAATCTACTCAAAGAAACCGCTAAAGCTAAAACCTGAAAACAAATATTACGGCATGGATTACTTCTTGGATTATGTAAAGGATTACGTAGTGGAAAAATATGGCGAAGCCATTTTAGCAGGGGGCTATGCTATATATACCACCATAGACAAGGACCTTCAGGAACATGCAAGACAAGTATTAGAAAAAGGAATATACCGGGTGGCAAAGGCAAACGGCATACCAGCCCTTCCGGCGGATTACTCCACTGCAGAAAAGCTCTACAAAGAGCAAAAGGTGGATATAAAACCGGGCAAAGTGCTCATAGGAAAGATAAAAGACGTGCAGGGTGATGAGTATGTGGTGGAAATAGGGGACAAAGAGTTTAAAGCAGAAAAGGGTGAGCTTACCTTTGAAAAGGGAGACTATGTTTTTGTTAGGTTTTATCAGGTAAAAAAGGAGCTAAGGTGGGAAGTTCTGCCGGACCTTCAGGGTGCCTTGGTAGCTTTGGATGCAAAGACTGGTGCCATAAGGGCAATGGTTGGGGGATATTCTTACATGAGGAGCCCTTACAATAGGGCGGTGTATGCCAAAAGGCAACCGGGCTCTGCCATAAAACCGATTATATATCTCTCCGCCCTTATGAGGGGCTACACACAGGCCAGTTTAATAGACGCCACACCCAGAAGTTTTTACGACCCATCCACAGGCAAAGAATGGACGCCAAGGAACTACGAGGGAGCTGAGTACGGATACGTGTCCTTGAGAACTGCCTTAGCCAAAAGTATAAACACCGCCACTGTAAATCTGTTAGCAGACATAGGCTTTGATTTGCCAATACAGGTGGGAAAAAGTTTGGGATTGGAGCTAAAACCCTATTACTCTATGGCTCTTGGTAGCGTAGAAACAACACCTTTACAGCTAACCTCCGCCTACCAAGCCTTTGCAAACCTTGGTGTTTGGTGTAAGCCTTACTTTATAGTCAAGATAGTCTCTTCGGACGGGCGGGTTTTGGAGGAGAACAGACCCCAATGTGAACAGGTTTTGCCACCACAAGAAACAAGGGTGCTTGTGGATATGCTCAGGGCTGTAGTTTTGGAGGGAACGGGGGCATCTGCCTCTTCCATAGACAGGTTTGTGGCAGGAAAAACGGGCACAACCAACGACTACATGGATGCGTGGTTTGTGGGATTTACCCCTCAGATAGTAGCTGGTGTTTGGGTGGGCTTTGACTTAAAAAGGAGCATGGGAAAGGGTATGGCCGGTGCCCGGGTAGCCCTGCCTATTTGGATTGATTTCATGTCTGTGGCTGCATACATGTTTCCAAAGGAGGACTTCCCGGTACCGGAGGGTGTTATCTTTGTAAATTGTCCCACTCCAATGGCTTTCGTAGCTGGCACAGAAGGAATATGTTCTCAAAAGCAGGAACAACAAGAGCAGGAAAAACCCAAGGACGAGCTTGAAGGCATAGTAGAACCACAGTTTTTACCAGAACAACGAAGAACACCAGAACAACCAAAGATAGAGGAGGTGCCCTAATGGCTATTATAAAACCTTACAAGGGCATATTTCCCAAAATTCATCCCTCCGTTTATATGTCCGAGAATGTGGTGGTAGTGGGGGATGTAGAAATAGGTGAAGACTCAAGCCTGTGGTTTGGCACCGTAGTTAGAGGGGATGTCAATTACATTCGTATAGGAAAAGGAACAAACATCCAAGATAACTCGGTGATCCATGTTACTCACGATACCTATCCCACCATCATAGGAGACTACACAACGGTAGGACATAGGGTTATATTGCACGGATGCAAAGTGGGAAGCTACGTGTTGATAGGCATGGGGGCTATAGTTATGGACGGCGTGGAGATAGAGGATTATGTGCTTGTGGGCGCTGGTGCCCTGCTAACCCCTAACAAAAAATTCCCTTCCGGCGTCTTAGTGGCCGGCTTTCCTGCCAAGGTGGTAAGAGACCTAAAGCCCGAAGAGATAGAATACATAAAACAGTCTGCCCAAAACTACATAGCATACAAAAATAGCTACCTAAATGGGTCTGAGTGAGCTGTTAGAAAGGCTCAGAGAGCTTTCAAAGACAGCGGTAGTGGTGGTGGAGGGCAAAAGGGACAAAGAAGCCCTAAAAAAGCTAGGAATAGAAAACGTGATAACCATTGCGGGCAAGAGGCTAACAGACCTGGCAGACATCCTCGAGGGCACCCCGCAGGTCATCCCCCTTTTTGACCTGGATGAGCACGGAGAGAGAATCCATAAAAAGGTAGTGGCAATTTTGTCCTCTCAGGGTTATATTTTGATAGATGAGTTTAGGGAAAAGCTCAAAGAGTACGGAGTGATACACGTGGAGGATTTGTATGAGAAAGTTAGAGGTGCTAAAAAACCTGCTTGTTCAGGATAGGCTGATTAAGTTTAACTTGGACCTTTTGGAGGGGCTTTTCAGAGAAATAAGGGCAGACGTAGAAGAGATAAAGATCCTTGTGGAATCCTGCCTTGAGGGAGAAGAAAAGGAAAGCCTATTAAGAACTTTGGCGGACTTTGAGGCTAACTTTAAAAGTCTGATAGTCCAAGCTTTGGACTACATATACGACCTTTACGAGATTTTCAACTTTGACATCACCTTTCTTTCAAACATACCCGAAGAGCTGGGCAGAGAAATAGAGAGATTGGACGCAGTAAACAGCATAAACAAAAACTTAGAGACCCTTGCCAAAGCATTAGAAGACATAGTAAGCCTGGCAGATCGGGATGAGAAAATAAAAGTTATACTCACGCCCCTTCTGGTCTATAGAGAGGTTTTGGAACATGGTATGGCCTTTAATCAAAAGTTGGCAGGTGGAGCTTACGTATTCTGAAGCATTTCATAGACCTTTTTAGCAGCCTCTTGCTGGGCTTCTTTTTTGTTCCTTCCCCTTCCTATTGCTCTGTATTCCCTTATCTGGCACTCCACCTCAAAGATTTTTTCATGCTCTTTACCGCTCACACTTACCAACCTGTAAATGGGTCTATCTTTCCATCTGCCTTGGGTTAGTTCCTGTAGTAATGTTTTGTAATCCTTTTTGTATGCCTCCTTTTCCACGACTTCCTTTATTTTTCCTCCATACCTTTCAAGGAACAGCTTTTTTAAGCTATTCATATCTCCGCCTGAATCCATGTATATGGCACCCAAGAGGGCTTCAAAGAGGTCCGATAGCACCGAACTGCTAACAGTTCTTCTCTTGCCCGATATTCTGACGTACTTATCCAGTTCAAGTTCTTCTGCCATAGAAGCCAAAAACTCTTCGCTAACCAAATAAGCCTTAATGCTTGCCAAAACCCCCTCTTTGTAATGGGGGTAGTTTTCCACCAAAAAGCTAACCACCAAAAAATTTACTATGGAGTCTCCTAAAAATTCCAAAAGCTCGTAGTTTTCTCTGCTGTTTTGGTAAGACCTATGGGTAAGGGCTGTTTGCAGATAATGTGGGTTTTTGAAGTGATAACCTATTTTATCTTCAAGTTCCTTATAGTTTTCTGAAGACAAGGCACGCATTGGTGCCTCCAAAGCCAAAGGAGTTAGAGATCGCCACCACCACCTCTTTTTTGACTGCCACGTTGGGAGTGTAATCTAGGTCGCACTCTGGGTCTGGATGTTCCAAGTTTATGGTGGGTGGAATAATTCCCTCTTGAATGGTCTTTACAGTTGCCACCGCCTCCAAGGCACCCGCCGCACCCAGAAGGTGCCCCACCATAGATTTGTTGGAGCTGACCTTTAGCCTGTAGGCATGCTCTCCAAAGAGCCTTTTTATTGCCAGTGTTTCAGATTTATCGTTTAACGGAGTAGATGTTCCGTGGGCGTTTATGTAATCTACCTCCGTGGGTGGAATGCCCGCATCCTCCAAAGCCAACTTCATACACATGTATGCCCCCTCACCATCCGCACAAGGTGCAGTTATGTGATAGGCGTCGTCGGTGGCACCATAGCCCACAAGCTCTGCGTATATCTTTGCCCCTCTGGCCTTTGCCCTTTCGTACTCCTCCAGGACGAGCACCGCCGCGCCCTCTCCCATAACAAAGCCATCCCTTTCCAAGTCAAAGGGTCTTGATGCCTTCTGGGGCTCATGATTCCTGGTGGATAGTGCCCTCATGGATGCAAAGCCAGCCACTCCCAAGGGTGTGATGGCACTTTCGCATCCACCCGCTATGGCTACATCTATATCTCCCCTTTGAATAAGCCTAAAGGCGTCCCCTATGGAATGGTTGCCCGTGGCACAGGCAGAGACTACGCAGTAGTTGGGACCTTTCAGCCCAAAGCGAATGGCTATGAGCCCGCTTGCCATGTTGGATATGCCATAGGGAATGAAAAAAGGAGATACCCTTCTGGGACCCTTCTCCATAAGGACCTTTTGCTGTTCTTCAATGTCCCTGAGACCACCTATACCTGTGCCAATTATCACACCCACCCTGTAAGGGTCAAACTTGTCCTCCAAAAGCCCACTGTCCTTTATAGCTTCCTCCGCCGATGCCACCGCAAACTTTATGAAGTCGGAGACCTTCTGGGCCTCCTTTTTGTCAAAGTACAGCTCTGGGTTAAAGTCTTTTACCTCTCCCGCTATATGAACGCTTAGACCTATCTCTACTGGGTCAAACCTTTTTATTATGTCTATTCCGCTTACACCAGCTGTTAAATTCTTCCAAAATTTTTCAACTCCGGTGCCTATGGGGCTTACTACCCCAAGGCCCGTAACAACAACTCTCCTTTTCAAGTCTGCACTCTCTCTTTTAGATAGTTAATAACATCCCCCACCGTTCTGATCTTTTCTGCATCCTCGTCGGGTATTTCTATGCCAAACTCCTCCTCAAAAGCCATCACAAGCTCCACCACATCCAAAGAGTCTGCCCCAAGGTCCTGCACAAAGTTTGCGTCCTCTCTAAGTTTTTCAATTTCTACGCCCAGCTGGTCTGCGATGATCTCCTTAATCCTAGTTTCCAGGTCCATAATCAAACCTCCTTACCTATGGTGTTTGTATTATTATACCACAAACCAAAAGCCCAGAGGTGTGTTATAATAAATAGTAAAGCCGGAGTGGCGGAATTGGCAGACGCGCTGTCTTGAGGGGGCAGTGCCCGAAAGGGCGTGCGGGTTCGACTCCCGCCTCCGGCACCAACAGACAATGAAGCTCATAAAACACAGTCTTTCCTTTTCCTTTGCAACTCTCCTGAGCAGGGTTCTAGGTTACATTAGAGATGCCCTTATAGCATACCACTTTGGGGTCTCCCAGATAACAGATGCCTTTTTTGTTGCCTTTAGGCTACCCAACACCTTCAGAAGGCTCTTTGGGGAGGGTGGGTTCAACGCCGCCTTTGTGCCAATTTACGCTAAGCAGGTAAAGGAGGGCAAAGAGAGAGAGTTTTTGAGCTCAGCTTTGGGCTACTATTTACTCATAAACCTATCGGTAGTTCTTTTGGGGGTGTTATTTGCTGAATATCTCATAAGTATTATTGCACCAGGTTTGAGGGCTAAGCCTTACTTTGATCTGGCAGTTTTTATGGGTAGATGGGTCTTTATATACCTTCTGTTTGTGGGTCTATCTGCCTTTTTTATGGCTCTTTTGAACACCCGGGGTGTGTTTTTTGTGCCTGCCTTTGCTCAGGCAATTTTTAACATAGGTTTTTCCTTGGTTATTGCCCTTTTTGCCCAGAGCCTTGGCTATTATGCACTGATAGGTGGCGTTCTGGTGGGAGGCTTTTTACAATTTGCCTTTCATCTACCCTTCTTAAGGGGCGTTCCCTTGGGTTTTAGCCTTAGGCTTCATCCCGATGTTCGGCTTTTGTTCAAAAGGCTGATACCCGCCCTTATGGGCTTTGGCGTTGCCCAGCTATCTTTTTTTATAGACACCTTTCTGGCTTCCTTTTTGACTTTGGGTGCTATATCTTACCTTTATTACGCCAACAGGATATTCCAACTACCTTTGGGCGCCATATCGGTGGGCGTGGCAAACTCTTTGCTTTCTGCCCTCTCTTTGGGTGAAGACAGAAGCAAAAACATAACCTTAGCTATGCGTTTTCTGTTTTTGCTGTCCTTTCCTGCAGTGGTAGGTCTTCTTGTCTTCTCAGAGCAAATTGTAAGGCTTTTATACGGTAGAGGAAACTTCTCTGGAACTGATGTTTTGATGGTCTCTTATGTGCTAAAGGCTTACAGCTTGGGGCTTGTCTTCTTTTCCCTCCAAAAAGCCCTCAGCAGTGTATTTTTTGCCAAAGGAGACACCCTTACACCCATGAAAGCAAGCCTGTTGGCTATTTTGTCTGAGGGCACGAGTGCCCTTATTTATGCCTTTGTGCTAAAGCTGGGTGCGGTGGGTTTGGCTTTGGGCACTGCTACCTCCTCCCTCTTCTCCTTTGGATACCTCCTGAGAAAAACTTACCAATTGATAGATTGGCAAACTTTAATGGAAAGTTCGGTGAAGGTAGCCCTTGCCAGCCTTCTGATGGGACTGTTTGGTCTATTTTTGAAAGAAAAAATACACCTGCTTTTAGCAATACCTATGTGTATTATCCTTTACTTTAGCCTTTTGGTTCTTTTTAGGGAGGGGCTACTGGTTGCTTCCCTGAACCTTGGCAAGGGCTTGGTTAAGAAGCTTTTGAACCCTTGAACATCTTCTGCTTGCCTCGTTTTTGTGGATCACTCCCTTTGAGGCGGTATGCTGTATTACAGATATTACCTTTGGCAGATACTCCTTTGCCTCCTCTATCTTGCCTTGGACTATAAGCTTTTTAAGGTTTCTTATGTAGGTCTTCATACGAGACAGGTGATACCTATTTCTCAGCCTTCTCTTGGCATCCCTTCTCATACGCTTTTCAGCCTGCTTTGTGTTCGGCATACAAAACCTCCAGCAAGGATTTTAACCTAATTTTCATAAAAATTATACCACAATAATCCTTTATAATACACTTTAAGGAGGTGTGCCATGAAGAAGAGCTTGCTTTTGGGACTTTTCAGCTTGGGCTTTTTGGCAGTATCCTGCCAGCAAAAGCCTGCAGAACAGCCTGCAGGGGAGCAAAAGCCCACCGAGCAGCAACAACAGCCCGCCCAGCAACAACAGCAGCAACAGCAACAACCTGCTGGCGAGCAACAACAGCCCACCCAGCAACCCGCAGGGGAACAAAAACCCGCCGAGCAACCAAAGTCTGAGGCAAAGCCAGCCCAGACTACTGCAACGGCAGGCGCAGAGGATTTAGCTAAGGCTAAGGGCTGTTTTGCCTGCCACGATGTAAACGCCAAGAAGGTGGGACCATCCTATAAGGATGTGGCAAACAAGTATGCAGGCAAAGCTGATGCAGTGAATTACCTGGCGGACAAGATTAAAAAAGGTGGTGCTGGTGTATGGGGTAATGTACCAATGCCTCCTCAGAATGTAACCGACGAAGAAGCCAAGAAGCTTGCAGAGTGGATCCTTTCTCTTAAGTAATTTTTAAAAAGGGGGCATTGCCCCCTTCTTTTAACACGCGCTACCGGGTGCTCCTGAACAATCTGAACAGAGAACAACTCCTTTGGTGCCAAACAATAGCTTGAGACCTTCCTCTTCAAAGAAGGGGGCAATGTTTCCGCTCTTTATCTTCCACATGAAATACTTTTCAAAGGCGGATTTTATGTAGTGTGCCCACATACCTTTGCCAAACTTCACTTCAGCCCTTGGGGGTATAACTGGACTTACATAGAAGAAGGCAGCGTCCTTTCCCATGTCTGCAACGCATATGGCAGAGAGCTCTGGTGCATATCTATCTGTAGAGTTTCTTATGTCATTGATTATGTTCTTTGCCACCGCCATAGCCATCTGTTCTATCATCATACCCGTCTTGGGTACACCAGTAGGTATAGGTGTTTGCTCCACAGGGGGTATGGCAGTTACAACGCCCACGCCGTAGATGTTCTTGTAAGTGGGGTTTTGGAAACACTTATTGACGATCACCATCTTGTTGGCAGGGTTTGCCACTTTGTCTCCAGCGGACGCAACCACATCGGGACCCATGAACCTTGGCATCAGCATGGATAGCTTACAAGGCACTTCGTAGGTGTTGCCGTTTAGGTCCTCGTAAATTACCTTGTCTGGTTCTACCTTGGTGATCTTCACGTTGGCAATCCATTTTATGCTTCTCTCTGCAAAAAGGTCTTCCATTACTCTTCTTGAAGGTCCCACATCACCAAGCCCCATATGACCCACGTAAGGCTCCGAAGTGATAAAGGTTATGGGTACCTTGTGTCTTATTCCTCTCCTTTTAAGCTCATAATGTAGCATAAAGGCAAATTCGTAAGCTGGTCCGAAACAGCTGACGCCTGGTATTGCACCAATCACAACAGGTCCAGGGTTCTTATAAAATTCCTCAAGCTTTTTTTGAAGTTCCAGAGCGTGCTCTGCGGTGCATACAGAGGTGGAGTTTTGTTCTTGTCCCTCTGCACCAAAGACCAGCTTTGGACCAGTGGCAATTACCAAGTAATCGTACTCAATCTCTTTACCGGATGTGGTCCAGAGTTTGTTGGCATCTGGGTCTATTCTCTCTCCGTTCTCCGGCACATATTCAATACCGTGCTTTGGCAGTAAGCTTCCCAAAGGAATGCTTATGTCTTCGAACTTTCTCCAGCCCAACGCTAAGTGCGGCCAAGAGGGCGTAAAACCAAAGTATGGTCTGCCTGAGACTACCGTGATCCTCAGGCTTTTGTCCATCTTCCTTAGGTTGTAGGCGGTTGCTAAACCACCTATACCACCACCTAGTATAACTACATGCTTGCTCATGGCACACCTCCAAAAATTAGATTAGCTTATGAAATTAAAATTATAAGCATATTTTAAAGAATAGACGTTCTGTTATAATCTTTGATTGGCATGATCCCTCTAAAGGATATGAACCCAAGCAGAAGCTTTCCAATTGCCAATTTAGCCATCATCCTCGCTTGTTCTGTGGTATGGCTGTATGAAGTAAATTTGGGGGAGTACGAGTTTAACGACTTTATCTATAACTTTGGTTTGGTGCCGGCGGAAGTTTTTTCCAAACCTTACCAGCTGTTTACTCACATGTTTTTACACGGAAGCTGGCTTCATATCATTGGCAATATGTGGTTTTTGTGGGTTTTTGGAGATAATGTGGAAGATCGTTTGGGAAAGTTTAAGTATCTGCTGTTTTATGTGCTGTGTGGTCTTGGTGCAGCGGTTATTCAATCCCTTGTTAGTTTTTTAACGGGCGCGGTGCACGTGCCTATGGTGGGTGCCAGCGGGGCTATAAGCGGAGTGCTGGGGGCATACCTTTATCTTTTCCCACATGCCCGCATTCTTGCCCTTGTGCCCATTTTCTTGTTCTTGACCTTTATGGAATTACCGGCAGTATTTTTTATAGGCATGTGGGTGTTTATTCAGATTATAAACGGGCTGATTACACTGCCCTTTGCAGGCATGGGTGGAGTGGCTTGGTTTGCCCACATAGGGGGATTTTTTGTAGGCTACAAACTCGTTAGAGTGTTTTACAGGAGGAGGTTGTATTGGTAAGGCATGGGCTTTTGTTAAGCGGTTTGATATTCTTGGGATCACTGTTAGTTTTGTTGTTCGTTAGAAGGCTGTTTTTGGGCTTCATTAAAAAATCTTCCCACGACTATGCTTTAATACTTCTTCGGGTGCTCCGTCTACCCTCTTTGTTTTGGGCGATTGTTATTAGCCTTTACCTTACGGTAGAGCTCAGCCCCACAAAGCTTTTGAAATACTCCTCAGTGATAGAAAAGGTTTTAATATCTCTATTGATCCTTTCCATAACTTCTTTCTTTTCTAATCTGCTTCCTGAACTTTTACAGGTTTATATCTCAAAGACAAACTTAAAATTCCCCAGGACTGGTATTGTGTTTGTGATAATTAAATTGTTCGTCTATATTTTGGGTATTATAACCATCCTATCTTATCTTGGCATTCAGGTAGCCCATTTTATAACTACCTTAGGCATTGCTGGACTTGCGGTCTCTCTTGCCCTTCAGGGTATTCTTTCCAACATCTTTTCCGGGCTTAACCTAATTGCCAGCAGACAGATTGAAGTGGGAGATTTTGTAAAGTTAGAAAACGGTGAAGAAGGTTATGTGGAGGACATAACATGGATGAACACAGTCATTAGGAGGAGGGACAACAACCTTGTGGTGGTGCCAAATTCCCGGCTGGTTAACTCCATAGTAGTAAACTACAAAAAACCAACGCCCTCAATGAACATTACAGTTTCCATCGTGATCCCATATTCTTCGGACCTTGAAAAAGTAGAAAGGCTCACCTTAGAGGTTGCAAGGGAGGTGCAAAGAACTGTTGAAGGTGCGGACCCAAGCTTTGAGCCCCCTGTGCGCTACAGTGCCTTTACAGAGCTTGGGATTACCTTAAACACCACTCTCAGAGTTCTTAACCCAGACAGTCAATTTCTTATTCGCCACGAGTTCATAAAAAGGCTCAAAAAGACCTACGAGAGGGAGGGAATAGCCTTCATTCAACCCTCAGCACAACCTTTCCGAAATGCTTAGAGCTTTCCAAGTATCTGTGGGCTTCCTGGGCATCCTTGAGGTCAAAAACCTTATCCACCACTGGCTTTAAAAGCCCCCTCTCAAAGAGTTCGGTGATCTTAAAGAGGTCTGCCCTCGGTCCCATATAAACACCCAAAAGTTCAATTTCCCTAACAAAAATATACCTTATATCTATCTCCGCCTTTGAGCCCGTGGTAGTGCCAAAGAAAACAAGCCTTCCACCCTTTTTAAGACATTCCACGCTTCTCCAAAAGGTCGCCTCCCCCACATGATCCATAACAATATCCACTCCCTCTTTAAACATTTCTCTAACCTTTTTTACCACATCCTCCTCATAGTGGTTTATGACCGCATCCGCCCCCAGGTCTTTGCACATCTTCGCCTTCCTTTCGTCCCCCGCAGTGGCTATCACAAAAGCACCAAAGAGCTTGGCTATTTGAATACCTGCAACACCCACACCCGAGGAGCCAGCCCATATTAAAACCTTGCTGTGGGGCTTTATACCTCCCTTTCTAACCAGGGCATTCCAAACCGTTAAAAAGGTAAGGGGATAGCTGGCGGACTCTTCAAAGCTCAAGCTTTTTGGCTTTGGCAGAACATTCCTTGCAGGTACCTTTACAAACTCCGCATAACCACCTTTGCTTTTTAGCCCAAGTATATCGTAATCTTTACAGAGGTTGTCCCTTCCAGACTGACACTCATAACACACACCACAGGACAAACCGGGAGCAACTATTACCTCCTCTCCCACTTTTACATTCTTCACCAGAGAACCAACCCTTTCTACCACTCCGCTAACATCTGAACCAAGTATGTGAGGAAGTTCTGGCTTTACCGCCAAAGCACCCATTCTGACCCATACATCCAGATGATTAAGAGCAGCCGCCTTCACCCTAACAAGGACTTCATCCTCCCTTATATCTGGGATAGGAAAATCCTCTACATACTTTAGGTTCTTTTCGTCTCCAAAGTTATCTAAAATAACCGCTTTCATAGGAGGATATTATAGGGCTTTTTTCTTTTTATCCTCATACATAAGTCTGTCTGCTTCTTTAATCATATCCGACCAGCTTTGAAAGTTTTCTCTGCATTCTACAACGCCCGCGCTTACAGATACCTTAAACCTCCTGCCTTCTGCAAATATTTCCACTTTTTCCAGTTGGGACTTTATCCTTTCAAGAACCTTTTTTGCATTTTCTAAATCTGTATTGGGCATTAAAGCTATAAACTCATCCCCACCCCAACGACCCACTATATCCTCTGCACGCATGCTCGTTCTTAAAACCTTTGCTACTTCTGCTAACACAAAGTCTCCCACATGATGCCCATGGTTATCGTTCACATGCTTAAAATTATCAACGTCTATAAAAATCAAACTAAAAGACATTTTGGATTGCTTACACAATGTAAAAAACTCTTTAAGAGCTCTCTCCAAAGAACGTCTATTGAACAGAGAAGTTAATGGATCAATATTTGCCTCCGCCTCAACTGTCTTAAGCTTGGATTTCAACTCACTTATAATCTCCTGCTGAGCTTCCACCTTTTTCAAAAAGCTCTCGTTTTCATGCTTTAGGTTTCTTACAAGCGTTAACATCTCCAAAAGAAGAGAGGCTATGAAATCCTCTATAGCTTCCTCTTTCTTTTGTAGCTCGTTGATCCTCTGCTCTTCTATGGATGCTTGCTCGTAGCTCTCTTTTAGAGATTCCTGAAGCTCACCGACTATATCGCTTAGAATTTGGACGGTGTGCTTAAGGTCTATTTTAATATTTACAAGGTCGCTTTCTTCCTTATAAATATTGTTATAAAACTCCATTAAAACACTGTCTTCAAGCTTTTGCCCGCTTGCAATAAGATTACAAAATATATAAAACCATCTTTCATAGTTTCTGGGCGTAGGCAGTATCTGATTTCTCAGCAAGAATTTTATTTCCTCTCTAACTATATCCGCCAAGAGTTTTCTCTCAGATTGGCTAAGAGGCTCCCCTCTACTTAGCTTTTCGTAAAGAGGACAGTTTTTCGCGTCAAACATTTAGATTTCCCCCTAGTCTATAAATTATACCATACGCTTTTATAACGCAATTCTACCTATTATGCAAAAGGTATAAAGCTCTCTTAAACCCAAAAAGTCTGAATCAAGCAGAAAGCCCAAACTTCCAAATGTTCAAGCCTCTACCCTCTTTATAAGCTTTTACCTTACCAACTGCCTTAGCATCAAGCTCTACCACATTTTCAGAAAGGTTAAGAATAAAGATGGTATGCAAGCCACTCAGAACCTGTACACAGTTAAAAGCCATATCCACAGTATCGTTAAAACCCCTAAGAAGCATGTTGTGGAGTGCTAGTTTAGAAATATCAAACTCAGCCACATGCTTGATCTCTCACTCAGCATATCCGACAAAACTATACATAATGAAGCTATAATAAAAAACATACCTCGGGTGAGAAATTATTCAAACAACCAAGACTTACTGAAAAAACTATACCCAACAGTATAACCCTGAAGGTAAGCAAGTAAAGTCGTAATATTCCTCCATCTACTAACTCCGTTAAAAACCTTTATCTGAGAATTCACAGCCTCTATCACTTGCCTAACACTCTTGTCTGGCTTATCCTCACATACATGCACGTATTCCAAACCTCTATACCCTCTATCACCCATAAGACAAAAGCTGTCTGCAAGTGCCCTAAACCACAAACTCTTTTGATACCTTATCCTTACAGACCTCACTTCGTGATAGCTGGCAGGATGAACCCACATATCATAAACAATTCCATTCCTATCGCAAACAATCATTACCAAAAGCCCATAATGAACCTCTTCAAATCTTACATTCCTTTGGTAATCCCAGCTATAGATGTCTCTTTTCCTCTTTGCCCAAA
>WYEB01000045.1_pt1 | contig 54328 bp, 53 predicted proteins | sample 6343061 | NCBI WGS metagenome assembly WYEB01 (sample SAMN13812332, study PRJNA600296) | hot springs metagenome | biome: ENVO:00000051; feature: ENVO:00002007; isolation source: sediment sample from Evening Primrose shelf | place: USA: Yellowstone National Park, Evening Primrose Hot Spring ... | reverse complement strand
GATAAAATACTTATACTAGGATTTAGCTTATCAAGCTTTGATAGAAGAGAGGAGCCTCCGGAAGTAAAAAGAACGGAGGGAATGACAACGGTGTGGGGGGTCAGAACTGCTATAGCCAAGAACAACTCGAGGGTGCCAGACGCTATCATTGACTACGGGGAACACGGGAAAGAGCCATTGATATTTATTGTTGGAAAGGATGCGGTTGATGTAGCGAACAAGCTAGTTAAAATAGCCAGCTCATAGATAAGCTAATGTCACTTATCGAAGGCCTCCTCATCGCTGATGCTCAGTGCAGGCTACATCGATCATCCAATAGTAGTGATTTAGGTTTGCTAGCTTAAAGTTTTTGCTATTGGTAATAGAAAATCTTCGTTAAATAAGCTATCATAGTAACTTTGTTAACTCTTGTTAGGGAATGGAACCTAAGTTCTGGGTTCTAGGGAACAATGTGGTGTTTTCTGCATCTTGCCTCGTATGATTCGGCTCCTCCTATCAATATTCTGGGACTATCACGCGGAGCAGGTTTTCCATTTACTAATCTCTGGCTTCTCGTGGCTGGTCTACCGCATACCTTGCATACAGCTGTTAGCGATATTACCTTATCGGCGTAAGCCATTATTTTCATTGTTGTCTCGAACGGGACACCCTTGAAGTCAAGGTTTAACCCCGCAGCTATCACTATTTTTTCATTGGCTAACTCATTAAGTATCTCAGCTAAGCTAGGCACGAAGAACTGGACCTCATCGATAGCTAATACCTTGTACTTCTCAGCAAGCCTCGGTATCTCGTCAACCTTATCTATCGGTATCTGAACAGCCTCCCATGACCAACCGCTGTGGCTCATGACCTTTGATGAGTGGTATCTATCATCAATACTGGGCTTTATAACGATAGCTTTTCTCCCAGCTATCACCTGCCTCTCAACAAGCCTTATAAGCTCGGTTGTCTTGCCAGAGAACATGGGGCCAACAATAACGATTAGAACCATGACTTACCTCCTTGAAACATCTACGCTGGAATTAAAATATAACTTTAATTTTACCAAGAAGCATGTTAGCCTTAAACATCTTACAGAGACTTAAGCCAAAAAATTGATATTTGTAAACCACCGCGTCTTTATGGGTGAAAACTCGTGACTACCATGCTTTTCTTATAAAGCTAAGTTTACAACTAAAAGCCTCGCTATTTATGGAGGAAATGAACATTGCTATTCTTCGTTCTCGTTTACAAGCTCTTTCTCCAACAGGAACTCCGCGTCGACAACCCTGAAGCCAAGGTTTTCTAGCTCTTTTATAATCATCGTCTTCGAGGAGTCCACGTATATCCGTATCAAGTTAATATTCTTCGCTGATCCAATTTCAGCTAACTTACACACCAATATTCTTAATGTCTCTGTATCCAGGTAGGATGAAATAGCGATGTTGTCGACGTCAACAATGCTGTCTAGGCTATATTCAGCGAATCCCTTTATTCGCTTCTTTTTCAGTACAACCACTGCTTCTCCTTTTTTATACATCTTCCTATAAATGAGCCTGTCCACAGGCTCAATAAGAGTGCTCCACCACGTTGCTCTTCTAAGCGTGTTCCTCCTTATTCTCGCAGGGCTTGTTACCCTAACAGTATATTCGCTTGAAAGCCCATGACAGGGAAGCATGCTCGCTTTTGCTTCCAAAACAAGTACAACCTTTGATATATAGTAATCCTTACGAAGATAGAAGTCAAGGGCTTTTGTGTTTTCTTTTTTCACGCTTAGACTCACGGTTTTAACGCCTTTTTCCCTGAGCTTTTCCTCAGCTTTATCCAGAAGCAAGCTACCTACGCCTTTGCCTCTGTAATCCTTGCTTATCGCTATGACATCGATGTATGCTGTGTCTCTGTACTTATAAGCGCTTAGAAAACCAACAGTTATGCCCTCAGGCATCTTCTCGGCTACCAACACAAGTCTTCTTCTCGATTTAATCTTAATGAAGGCTAATAGCCAATCCTTATCTTCTTTGTCTACCCACAATGACTCCTGCTGTATCCTGAAGATATGCTCGATATCGCTAAGCCTAGCCTCTCTAATTCTAAGGTGATCAGTCAACTCATCATTACTCATAATATGACCACAAAGTATTCCTTGTAAACTTCACTTTTTCTTGATAAAAGAGTTAGGATTATTTAGTTTTTGCCGAAAAGGGGCAATCAAGATGCTGAGACCTAAACAACATTTTCAGGAGCGCTTATCGCTTTTTCTACCGGCTCTATGACTTTCTATTAATGCTTGCTCCTTTAGTTTTATATATTCACTGAATTTTTCTGGGCCATAGACTCCGTTTGTCCCTAGATGCTTATTCTCATTGATTTATTTTTGTTAGTTGCATCTAGGGACTTCCACCTCGCCCACAGAGACCTTGATATCTCTGTGGGTTCATAAGTGGCTGTTGAGCCCAACGGCACGGGGCTCCCATCTACTTTCAACCCGCCCAGGCTTGGAGCATTGCTCCCATTGCCTAGGCGGGCTCTGAGGAGCAGGTTATAGCATGCAACTACGTCTCTATGCCATAGCTCTCCGCCCCTGGAGCACCTGCCAACTCTGCTATCATTCTCGTAAACAATTAAAGAGCTATGAATTGGACACATCCTAGACGTATTCCTTGGGTCTGCGTAAACTACTGGAACTCCATGCTCTCTGGCCTTCTCCTCGACAGCCCTCTGAACACCCTTGAATGATGCCTGGTATATCCTGTACCTGAGCTGGTCGTCTCTGAAATGATTGACCATCTCCTTAGCTGGATTTTTACCAAGTCTCTCTAAGACTATAGTGTATTGCTTATCCACTGCGATCCTGACAACAATGTTCGCCAGCTTCCACTTCAAGTTGCTCTTCCTCTCCCTCTCTTTAAGCCCCTCAAGGACTTTCTTCTTAACCCTGCAGCTGGCACCATAGAACTTATCGTACTTCTCCTGAATTCTCTTCCTACGATAGTAGTAGCCTAAGATTATGTCTCTAAAGTCGGTCTTGAAGAGGTACGCCTTGCCATCAACCAGTACAGCCGCGTGATTCTCATTAACATCGACACTAATGAAGCCTCTAGGTCTATATGCCTCAACAATCTTCTTGAATACCAAGTAGATGACTAGTCGCCTTTCCCACTTATTTAGCTTAATCTTAGCCTCTGAGGCTACTCTCCACTCACTATTCATATACTTCCAGAATAGCTTGTGAAGCTCTAACTCAATAACAACCCAGCCCTTGTGAGTAGCAATTTCAATGCTTGTTAAGCTTTTCATTCTCCACAGATGGTCGTCCAGCCATATTGAGACCCTATTAACTTCCGGATAACCCCTTTTCGCCAGACCCTCTTTCTTCACCCTCAGAAAGCTCTTGGCTCTCGTAGATGCATCCTGGCACGTGGTGTATGCGTAATGCGATGGTAACTGTGGGTACTGAGACCTTAACTCCCTGTACTTCAGCGCTTTAAGCCTCGTAAAGCTGATTACTCCAGTCCTCACCGCATATAGTACTAGCTGCTCAACCATATTCCTGTACATCCCCTCAAGCTCCACGAAGACCCTGAATAGTTTTCTAGGCAGAGGAGTAGACCTAACAATAACCGTCCTAGCGACTTCGTTCACTCTCTGCGACCTCTTTTAGTAGTTTTTTGAACCCGTCGACGAGCTTTTTCTTCTTGTTGCTTCTCAGCCCGTAGAGTTTTCCAGCGAAAAACGTCACGGTCTCTATCAAGTCCTCTACAAGCTCTTGATAAGAGTCTTTGGGCTCCTCTCCAAAGACAACCTCGATTCTAACGCCATATTGTTTGAAGAAGTATTCTAGGTACTCGAAGCCAAATCTCGTCAATCTATCTCTATATGTTGCCACGACCACATCCACCTGTCTATTGATAACATAGTTGAAGAGCTTTAGTAAGCCATTTCTATCAGTCCTCAGCCCGCTTGCTACATCACTTAACACATCAACAACTTTGTATCCTTTAGATGAGCAGTGCTGCGTCAAGTACTCTATCTGTCTCTCCAAGTCGCTCTTTTGATCGGCTGAGCTTACACGAGCATATATGATTGCCCTAACCTCCCTGCTTATTGGGAGTCCCTCAGCAATTCTCCTAACCTCGCTCTCAGGAACTCTATACTTGCCGCCGGCAGTTCTAATAGCCCTGATCCTTCCTTCTCTAACCCATCTAGATAAAGTAGAATAGCTAATGCCAAGCCTCTGACAAACCTCCTTAGGTCTCAACAACCTCTCTGAAAACACTGAAATAACTAACACCAACAATAATAAACAAAATCAAAACTTATAAATCTAACCCCTAATCATCAACTAAGTAACTGCCCCTTTCGGAGTACAGCTTTGGGATATATTCTATTTGTTTAAGCATTGGCTGTGGAGGATACACCGGGGGGCCTGGGTATCCTGGTATATAGCCCATTAGTCCTAAAATCGCTATGTCGAGGGCTGATGCATCGGAGATTCTGACCTCCTCACCGCCCTGAAGAGCGAGGGTTCCCTCTAGGGGTTTCATTGGTTCCCCGCATCTATTCGGGTTTACATCTGTAATAGACCCATAGACCCAAAGGCGATAATAAGCTCCGGAGTACACGACGAAGCATTAAAGAGACATAGACTAGACAACCAAACAGCCTCAGCATACCTGATAGCTATGAGGGGACCTAAACAACTCTAATCTACCTTATTTACGGAAAAAAGCCCGTGTTGTTGGGCTCCATTGCCAGCAATGAACTTTTTTCGGTCACTAGAGCCCTGTGGGCAAGATGGGAATCCATGATGCATCAATTAAACACATGAACAAATGAGAATGAGCATCCTGGAACAAATGGTGCATCTACCTTATCTGCTCAATGAACCAATGTTTATTTATCACTTTGATTTACAACTGAAAGCCTCGCCCTTCAGGGCGGGGAGGAGGTCAGATGGCTTTAGTTGCGAGTAAAGCTTTATGATATTAACGTATGTTTATTTTTTATTATTATCAAAATTTATTTTTAATTAAATTATTTAATATATAGATTTATTTAAAGTAAATATATTTTGCAAAAATGTTTAAATATTTAGATTAAAGAATAATTATTTGATGCAAAGAATAAACGATAGGTGAACTAAATGGGGGAGGTCCGTGTTTCGCGCAGAGGCTTCGCTATAGCTGGTCTTAGTGCCTTTCTAGGCGGTGTTGTCGGGGCAGCCATAGGGAGAGTCGCGTTGCCACCGGTAGAAAAAACAGTCACTGAGGTCAAAACCATCACGAGCCCCGTGTTAACCACGCAGACACAGTTACAGACAGTAACTGTGACGAGCCCAGTTGTAACGACCCAGGTGCAGACAGTAACGCTGGAGAAACCTATAGTTGTCTCTGGAACCCAGATCGTCCTCGAGAATCTACCACTAATCCAGACTATACCATCCACGTTTCGGTTTGACTACAAATACGTTGCGGAGAGAGCGTTCTCTGCGTATAAAGCCGTATGTTGTGGCTTCGGTGTTGGAGACGCGTTGTTGGGCACACTGATTGACCAGCTAAACAACACTCCGTGGAGCAGCCTACCGGGCAGAGGGGCTTATGACCCAACACAGCCCCTAGGAGCATCCAGGTACAAGCCTCCTCTCTACGACCCAGACAAGAAAGACTACAAAGGATTCACGGGCTTCTTCAGGTATGGATGCGCTGGAGAGAACATGTGGGGCATGACCTGCGGTGCAGCTTTGATTACAAGCATGATAATGCACATGCTGTTCGACAAGGCTACCGCGACTGCTGCCGCTAACCAGCTATTATGGTCATACGCAGAGGAGCCATTACCAAAGGGCGAATTAGTTGATTATCTGGTTAGCAAACTCAACTTCACGGAAAATGTCGATTATGTGAGGCTAGAGGCTCCTGGCACAACCATGTGCCACGCTGTAGCGTCAAACATTATGGCAAAAGCATTTAAATCAGGAATAACCGATAATACCAAGCTATTAACGATTCGATCTAACACGTGTGCATTGATCGTCGCGGACATGGCTGTTAGAGCCGCACAAATAGTTAACAACTATCTTGAGACAAACCAGATACCGCAGAAGTACAGCCAGCCAGCCATTGCTAAGACATGCTTGACATGCCATGGTGCCAACGTCCCGTCTCCATATAGAATATTCTTCAACATGAATTCCTACTGCGATACCTGCCATAAGCAGGGATGGACTCATCCCTAACTCTTTTTTGTTCTAATAATTCGTTTTTTATATCTCTGTATCCATAACTTGTTTTAGATACAGCCAAGAGTAGATAGAGATGATAACCGGATTTGATAAAATACGGTTTTTCAAGAAGACGATTATAGCTATTTATTTGCTAGTGCTTATCATTGTGATAATCACTCATGGAGAAACGGCTGGGCAGACCCCATTTGTATTGAATATTAAGGATTACAGCGTAATGCTCTACCCGAACAGCAGTAGCTCCGAGCCCCCTGGCATATATGTGGAAATATTAAGAAATAATGAAGCGCTAGCTAGAGACTTTATGTACACATCTATGAACAGCTTCGTAGTTGTATACAATGATTTCTTGGTTTCGCAAGACCAGCTTGTTCTTAGTGCTCTATTAAAAAGCATCGCACAAGTATACCGATTACATGATTGCCAGGGTAACCTATCTGTGCGCTTAGCGTTAAGCCTTTCCAGCGATGGCTCGTATTATATTTTCTACATTGAGTGCAACCATGATTTGTATAAAACACTAGTTACGCCGAACGAGGTTGTAGTTGATAAGGCTGGAGAGAATGAACCAGACATGATTATGCAGCTGTACCAAGAAATATGGGGGGTAGAATTACAAAGCATGAAATCAAATGACACGATGAGTTCTTCAGCCTCGATAAATAGCGCGGGTATATTTCATAAATATACCTCAGCTACTCAGCCCGAGATGAGAGCTCAAAGCATAACAAATGAAGCTGTAGAAAAACAGGAAGCCAGCAGAAAAATTATTCTAACTATCATTTTGCCGCTTGTAGCTGGACTAGCCACTTATTTTCTGCTTAGGAGATTTTTGATTTAAGCCTCTCTGTCTCCTTTGTGAGCTTCTCGATGAACTCGTAAAGGTCTCCGATAATGGCGTAATCACTTATATTCACTATGGGGGCGTTCGGGTCCTTGTTGACCGATACTATTATTTCGGAATCCTTCATCCCGATTACGTGCATTGGGCTTCCCGATACGCCTAGCCCAATATATATTCTTGGCTTAACTATGTTGCCGCTGTAGCCTACTTGGTTTTCCTTAGGCATCCAGCCCATATCTACGAGAGGCCTCGTGGCTCCTACCGATGCTCCTATTATTCTCGCTAGCTTTTTCACCAGCTCTATGTCCTCTTTTCTCCTTAGGCCCCTCCCCACAGTGATTATAACTTTTGCCTCAGTTATTGATGCTATCTCACGGTGTGTCTTACTTATGGTTCTCAATGCTCCTCGAGGACACAGTGTCTTCGGCATAACTACGGCTTCCCCTGTTCTCCCAGGAATCCTTTGAATAGGCTTGAATACACCGGGCCTAACCGTGCTCATAGCCGGCTTTGTCCTGGAGAGTATATGGGCATATATGTTACCTGCATAGGCAGGCCTAACCTGTATGAAGTTTCCTTTTTCATCGAAGTACAGGTCAGTGCAGTCAGCTGTAAGGCCCGTGGCTAGATGGGCAGCTATTCTCGGGGCAATGCTTCTTCCCCTGTGAGTGGCGCTTATCAGTATTACCTCCGGCTTTGCCTCTTTAATTATAGATATATAGGCTTCTTTGTAAGTTGCAGGGTCAAAGGTCCCTAGCTCCTCACAGTCCATGATGTAAACCCTGTCGGCCCCGTGCTCGAACAGGACCTGTTTGAGCTCACCCACGTTGTTGCCAGCCAAAGCGACGGAAACAGAAGTTTTCCTCGAATCAGCAAGCTCCCTTGCCTTGCCTAGGAGCTCGAGAGTTGACCTATGCAAAGTCCCATTCTCAATATCGGCTATAACCATTATTCCCTCTCTTGTCTCCACATCCATATTGTCTCCGGTTCCCGCTTTTGATAGAGAGATGCTCATAGCAACCCCTCCTTCATTAGCAGGTCAACCACTGCTTTTACTCCCTGCTCAGTATCCAGGATGATTCTTTTTCTCTCCTTCTCCTTGGGGATAACCACTCTGTAAACCATTGTGGGGGATCCCTTGATTCCGAACCTGTTTATATCAGCGATATCAGCCAGTGCATCAGCACTCCACTTCTCCACGATTGCTTTTCTAGCTTGTAGCTTTCCCTTAATGGTTGGTATTCTAGGCTTAGCTACATTAAGTGTTACCTGCAGGACGCATGGCAATGGGGCTTCATAGGTAACTACCTCGCTCTCCAGGTCTGACTCAACAATGGCTCTTGAGTAATCAATATCGATTAGCCTTGATACATAGCTAACGTGAGGTAAGCCCAGCATCTCGGCTACCTCTCCTGGAACCTGCGCTGTATCTCCATCAATACTTTTCTCGCCTCCTATGACCAGGTTAACATTGCCTAGCTTCCTTATAGCGCTTGCCAAGGCGTACGATGTAGCCAGGGTATCAGCACCGGCGAACCTCCTATCCGTCAGCAATATCGCCCTATCAGCGCCTCTCGCGATAGCGTCTCTGAGAGCTTCCTCTCCTTGAGGCGGAGCCATGCTTATGACAATCACTTCTCCTCCGAGCTTCTCCTTTACCTGAACGGCAAGCTCTATTGCGGGGAGGTCATATGGGTTTATTATGAGCTCGACGCCCTCTCTGATTATTGTGCCCTTCTCAGCATCGAACCTAACCTTGTCAGGGTCGGGCGTGGGCTTCATGAGCACAACTATCCTGAAGTTCACGTAATCACACCCAGCTGCTACTTGGTTTTTTTGCATTAACAATAAAATATAATTGTGGTTAACAGTTGAACGCCTAATCGAGGGCCTTTTTGATGTTCCTGAATATAACTAGTCTCTGAATCTCCGATGTGCCCTCAGCTATCGTTAATATACGGACATCCCGGTATAGCCTCTCGATTACCTGGTCCCTCGTGTAGCCTATACCACCATGTATTTGCATAGACTTGTCAACGATTAGCTTTGCCGCCTCAGTCGCGAACAGTTTAGCAACTGCTGCCTCAAGCGTTACATCGGCTTTTCTGTCAGCCAGCCACGCCGCCTTGTAGGTAAGCTCCTCTGATGCCCTAAGCATAGTAAGCATGTCCGAGAGCATGAACTGTATTGCCTGTTGATTAATTATTGGTTGACCGAACTGCATTCTGTTCTCAGCATAGTTAATGGCTAGCTGCAAAGCCAGCCTCGATATACCGATAGCCTGTGCAGCCATGCCTATTCTCCCCCTCGTTAAAGCCTGCATAGCTATTTTGAACCCCTCGTCAACCTTGCCTATGACATTCTCTGCCGGGACCTCAACGTTATCTAGGAAAACCTGGTTGGTAGGAGATGCCCTTACGCCAAGCTTCTCCTCCTTCTTACCGATGAGAAGTCCTGGCGTGCCTCTCTCAACAACAAATGCAGTTATCCCGCGAGCCCCTTTCTCTGGACTGGTCTTAGCGAAGACAACGAAGACGTCAGCTATGCTGCCGTTTGTTATGAAGTGCTTCTCTCCCCTAAGCACATAGTAACCGTTTTTCTTCTCAGCCCTAGTCACAATGGAAGCCGCATCAGAGCCGGCATTAGGCTCCGTGAGAGCGAAAGCCCCTACCGAATCTTTAGCTAGTCTGGGAAGAAACTTTTGCTTAAGAGCTTCATCCCCACCTATCAAAATGGAATCAACAGCTAAGTAGTGGCCCCCAAGCGAGAAGGCTGTAGCCGCGCAACCCCTTGATATTTCCTCGAGGCTGAGCACAACGCTTCTCTCATCAAGCCCTTGCCCGCCATACTGCTCGGGGACATTGATTCCGAGGAAGCCGAGCTCGGCAAGCATCTTGAGGTTTTCTCTCATTATCTCCTCGCTGCCTTTTTCATCAGCCTCGCGCGCCCTCTTCTCCAATTCCTGCGATACGTTTTTAGCTAAGCTTTTTATATCCTCGTGAAAATCCTCGAAGTAAGGGTAGTAATCCCTTAGCTTCATATTAGCACCTGTTCTACTTATTTTTGATAAGCTTTATAGAAGCATGAGTTAACAGTGAACAGCTTGATGAATCGCGTCTGCGTTAATTAGTTAATGGAAACTAATTTATTGACATACACATTATTTTTGATTGGTGAGCCATTGTCAACTAACAGTGTATCCTTCGACGCGATAGTTGTTGGGGGAGGGCCGGCTGGTCTATCCGCAGCTTACTTCCTAGCTAAGATGGGGTTCTCGACGCTGGTGCTGGAGAGAGGAAAAAGCCTTAGCTCAAAGAACGTTTATGGTGGAAAAATTTATTCTCACTACATAAGGAGCTTGTTTCCCGACTTCGAGAAGGAGGCTCCCATTCACAGGTGGGTCGCTAGAGAAAAGTTCTCGATCGTCAGCGGTGATGATGTCGTTACTCTTGAGTATGCTTCGCCTCGCTCATCGAGTTTCACTACCACCCTAACCGAGTTTACCAGGTGGCTTGGTAAAAAAGCAGAGAACGCGGGGGCAACGGTGCTAACCGAGGCAAGAGTTGATGGCCTGCTGAGAGAAAATGGCCGAGTGAAAGGAGTGATAGTGGGTGAGGAAAGGATTGGGTCTGACCTCGTCGTGATAGCTGAGGGAGCAAACAGGCTTTTACTGGAGAAGGAGAAACTGGTCCCTGAGACTAACCCCGAGCAACTGGCTGTTGGCTTGAAGGAGGTTCTAAGCATACCCGAGGAGAAAATTAACGATAGATTTGGTCTCAGCGAGGGGGAGGGGTTATCATGGCTGTTCCTAGGCTCAATAACTAACGGGTTGCCGGATGGAGGGTTTCTCTATACGTTCAAAAACCATGTCTCAATAGGAGCTGTTGTGTGGCTTGGCTCAAGAAAACATGTTGAAACAGCCATATACGAGTTCGCCGAGAACATTCGGCTACACCCAAAGCTCAGACATCTGTTCAGGGACGCCGTTATAACTGAGTATTCCAGTCACCTAACAATAGTTGATCCCCTTGGCTACATGCCCTCAAGGCTGTCGGGGCCGGGATACATTATTGTTGGTGACGCGGGAGGGCTCATAGGGAACCTTGGCTACACTTTCCGTGGGGTTGATTTCGCCGCTTACTCGGGGTACCTAGCGAGCATTGCCTACGAGAAAATAAGAGGAGGGGAGGACTGGCTTACTTACGATGAGCTCGCTAAGAAATCAAGCATGTACAGAGAGATAGCGAGGTACTCCAAGACACACGAGATTATGAGGAGCCCGAGGCTTCTCAGGGAGTATCCGGTATTGATTAATGACATAGCGAGGCTTAAGCTAGAAATAAGCGAGGAGACCCCGAAGCTATGGGACGCCGTGAAGAAAAAGGTTGGCTACAGGAAAGCTCTTAGCATTCTCCTGGAGTTAATCTCCTTGGTGAGGAAGATATGAGCAAAGGCAAACTCGACTTATCTCAAATCATGACGAACAACAAGTGGGTTGTTGATGAGGAGCCCCACATAATCGTTGATTACGAGAAATGCGAGAAATGCGATACGAAGGCATGCATATACATGTGCCCAGCCGGGTGCTACGAGCTGGATGAGCATGGAAAGCTCAGGTTTAATTACGAAGGGTGCCTCGAGTGCGGTACATGCAGGCTTGTCTGCGACAAGAAAGCCATAAAATGGAGCTACCCAAGAAGCGGGTACGGAATACAGTATAGATATGGCTGACTTCCTCCCCGCCCTAAAGAGCAAGGCTTTCGGTTGTAACGCTTTTCGTCTTTCTCTTTTTATAGCCAGCGCTTTAAGGATTAAAATTGGTGTGAAAATGAGCACTGAGATTGTCAAGACCATCGATGATTCACTGATAATCTATGAGGGCAAAGAGCACAAGCACGTGTTAACTTACTACTTGCCGGGAGAGCCTTCTTACGTGGAGTTCGGTCTTGATTACGCAGAAAAACGTTTAGCCATAAAGCTTATCGGGATTGGCCCTGGCAATGAGGAAACAGAAGACGAAGTGGAGTTTACGCTTGGATTCCCCCAATTAGAGAAGCTGAAATCAATTATCGACGAAGTACTTGATGGGAAAAAAAGCATAGCTGAGCTTTTATCTTTGGTTTACAACATGAAGAAGCTGAAGGAGGATTACGGCTTTGATGATGCAAAAGCCTTTGAGCTAAGCCTAGCAATCAACTACATTGAGAAGGGGCTTTCACCCGAGAAAGCCTTCATGATTACTGAGCCAACGATAATAAGTCCTAAAGACATAATCGATTGCCCATTGTACATGTACACGGTTGTGAAAGCGAGGAGTAAAAAGAACGCTAACGTTTTTTCTTATTAAGGTTCTAGCTTTTTTCCAACCTGCAGTTTTCAGTTATTCATAATTTAAGTTGCAATTATATTAATAAGCTTTATAATGTATAGATATGTAAATATTATTACCAGGATGTAGCTGTGGTTTTAAATTTGAATAGGAAAGGACAGTCAAGCATAATAGCTCTAGTTATACTCGTAGGAGTAGCCCTAGCTCTGGGTATTGGTTTTCTATCGTACTTTAACTCCCTGTCCAGGGAGAGTACTAGGGAGATGCAGAGGGACTCTCTACTAGCTTATGAGCTGACTAGCCAGCTTGTCAGGACCATCGCCGTAGATGACTCGAGGGGAGATATATGGCTATTATTCAGGAGACTGGATAACAGCAACGGGACATTCTTTGTTGCAACCGAGGTCTTTGATGAAACGGGGGCCTCCTCTTTTCTACAGTGCTCCAACGTGAGGGTCTACATGGAGAACATGGAGAACGGCGACAATCTATTATGCTACAAAAGCGATGGAAGCCTCGATGAGAACGAGTGTCCTGGAGCCCATCTGTATTCCACCATGAGCCCAGAAAAGATTTTGTTAAGGCCTCAAGGCACGGCGAGCTGGGTAAACCTAAACTACTATAAGGCACAGAGAAACGAGCTTCTACCTCAGCAGGCGGTTCCCATATGTAGATTAGATTACCGAGCTGGAGAGAACGAGATAGTTCTTGTCTCGCCCGGAGAAAGCGCTTTTAAAGTAAGGTTGTACATAGGGGTTCCTTTCCAGGACTCCCTCTACATTATAAAAACATATGACGTGAGCCTGAGATAAATGAAGATAAAGAAGGCCCAGGCAGGAGCTATATCCTTTGTGCTATTAGCCTTTATTCTCCTGGTCATCGTTGTCCCAGCCTACATAGTTTTTCATGGACGCTCAGCGCAACTATACTCGAGCTCAGCCAGCACTCTTCAGGAGAACCTGTACTCGTCGGGCCTCGAGGCGACCGGCGATGTAAGGCTCACTGGGGTCGTTGATAGCAACAACACGGCTCAGATAATCCTGAACAACAGGGGACTAGTCCCGAAGAAAATAGAGTATATCCTCGTTATACTTGGTGAAGAGCAGAGGGTAATCAGGAGCACGAAGGTAAACATAGAACTTAATCCTAACACGTGGATAAGCAACGCGCTGGACCTAAGAGACCTTTGCCAGCAAAACGGGTGCAACAACATAGTGGTTCTAGCAATCACTAGCGACGGAGAGATAATCAAGAGCAGAGTATACACGCAGGAAGAGCTAACCAATATATATGGAGAACAAAGCCAAACAGCATACCTCACAGCTATTCAGGTCTTCCCACTGCAGGGCGTAACTGGAAGCACCCTTAGCCAGCAACTCTCAAGCGGTGGGCTAATACACGATGAAACACAGGTAGCGCTTCCAACGCTTGAACTGGTCCAAAACGGCACATTCGGTGGCCTCGGCGTTTACAAGTACATAAGCAAAGATGAACCAAAAAGTAATACTACTAATAAAGATGCTTACGTCTTAAATCTATTCTTTTCTAGTGTAAACATTACTTTGAACAATATAGTGGCCGGCAACATTTTCTTCGGATATCATCCATCAAGAAACGATAGTTTCAACATCATGATTACTGGCGATGAGGTAAGTGGAAGCATAACGATTAATAACAATAACCCGCCTAACGGCTGGTGCGACTCCAGCTCGAAGAGTTTCAGAATAAAAATACTTGGGTTCAAAACTTTTTCCCCTAGCTACGTATTCTCTCTTACCCTGCCAAATGGAGTAAAAGCTAATTATACATATCCACCGGACGACCCATCTACTCTTCTCTATCTATCAAAATCTGGCGAAGCCAAGCTTTCATTGAATGGTACTGCTGAAGCCGTGTACATATACTGTGAAACTCAGTCTAATTATCCTTCAAGCTACGAGCCATACATAATGTTATATAGAACGAGCAACACGACCAGTGGCTTATCAATTCTGTTCACGACCGAGGATGTATATTATGGTGGTGTCAATGATATAAATGACCTGAGAACACGCGATGCACCGAACAGCGATGTTTCTGTTAGTCCCTTGGTTTTATACTTCAAGCCTAGAAACATAATCATCACTAACCAGGCATTCAGCGGGTTGCTAATAAACGTGAAATTCAGGTATCACGACAACGAGCTGGATTACACAAACTATGATACGGCTCTTGATAGCGAGATCTTTAGCATATCAGTTGTAGACTCCGATGGAAACACTGTTGGTGGCAGAAGCTTTACTCTGCGAGAGCTAGCTACAACTAAAATAACTAGCCCACCGCTTACTCTTCCCCAAACCGCGAGCATTTATGTTCCTCTCCCCTCGCCACAGGTAGTCGGCGTAAAGGAGTATTACTTAGCAATAAAAATCTGGGATCCCTTCCTCCTAAACAAAAAAGGCGGCAATTATGTGAATGACCTTGACTTGACTCTGCTCATAGAGTCTCTGGTTATTATCCCTATATCGTAGGTGCATTGGGTTGGAGAATGAGCTGGCTGAGATAATCTCCCTGGTTATTGTTGGTGTAGCTATCATAGGTGTTTTTTCATATTTTTCTCAACTAGGGGTCGTTGCGCCCATAAGCAACATGCCAGCTGTGATTGAGGCTAACGAGCACCTGCTTAGCCCAGGTGCATATGGTTTTTATAGCTCTAATAGTAAGGAGCTATTAATTATAAACAAGGGTAACCAGCCAATCGTTATTGATAAAGTCGTGGTGAAATCACCAATCAGCAACGCATTGCTTGTTCAGAGCGCTAAACCTAGCTCTTGGCCCTGCCTTTTCAATACTACCGTTGTGCCCCCTGGCTCATCAGTAAGCGCTGATTGCGGTGATTACGTTCCATTAGTGATAATTGGTAGCAGAGGAGAGCATATAAGCGTGAGTTACATGGTGGGAAGCGAGGTTATAACTAGAAGCCTGAACGAGACCAACCTACTGGAGAATAGGATAAGCTATTACGAGAATCAAACCGGACTATATATCGATCAGTCACTAAGGTATCCCACAAAAGAGGTGCTCCAAACAATCAAGGAGGGACCCACCGTCTTTAGGGTTCTTCAGTGCAGGTTGAACACTACCTTTGAGGCAAAGCTTAAAGGCAATAATATCATTTTAACGAAAGACCCTTCAAGCTCTGGAGTATGGAATATCCTTATTGCTGGTGGAGATAGCAATACCACTGATTCTTATGTGACTATAGGGGGGAACACGATTTATCTAAAAGACAATGATTTTTATAAAAGATACAGGGTTGTTCTGTGGAGCTTCAGCGGAGCTATTTACAACATTACTCAGCCATCTTCTCCTAATGCTATCGCTTCTCCCGGAATATACACTAACTTGACTTTGCTTCTGAACGGAACAGCTGATTACGCAGCGCTATACACCACTCAGAGCGGAAACCCAAGCGTAAACTGCCCATTGTATGGAAACACGAACTATCTTGGCTACGACCCATACTTCATTGTCGGAGACCTGTTTGGTAGGGGGTATCAGAGCTTTATTCTAACAACTATTGACTACTCCACACAAGGCGATGGGAATAGCTATAATGACTACTTAAATAGCGTTAGGGCTCTTGACTATTCACAATACCCGCTGAGAGTCATCATAAATGGCTACCCGATAAACTCGACCCAAGCTGACTACGTAAGAGTTACGGTTAAGCTCTGGTTCTGGGATAACTCCTTAGTAAACATAGGTGAAACAACGAAGAATGGTGAGGTGTTCTGGATCGGCCTCTACGACCCCTCAATAAACGATTATGTGTACAGGTACCCGACAACTTACTATGAAATCCAGAGGTATGAGGGCTACGGATACGTGAAGGAGTACTTAATCCCCATACCAAAAATCCCCGATAAAGCTTACTACGTTGCCTTCGACATTGTTGATCCCTATGACCCGGGGCTTGGCGACTCGTGGGATGATGTTGATTTCACCTTGGTTGTTGATTATATAGGCATTGTTCTAGGTGCCTCGTGAATGAGCCTGAAGATTAGGAGAGGCTTATCGGTTCTTGTTCTTGGATTCATAGTACTGGCTGGACTAGCACTAGCGCTTTTTTCCTATAGAGCACTCGTTTTAAGAGAAACCAAGGATATCCTTGAGGCAAGCTCCTACTACTCGCAGTACATAGAGAAGTCGGCCTCAACGCAGTTATCCATAAGGGTTAGCGGAGCAACAACTATTATTACTAATCAAGGAAGTGGCACGTTGAGCTTGAAGTACGTTTTCTACGTGATTGGCGATAAGCTGTACCCTCTGTACCTCAGCGACGCTAACAGCAACTGCACTCATGTAATGACCCCCCTGCAGAACTGCGTCATTAACCAGGCCTTAACTGATATAGAGGCGATAGTAACAAGCGATGGAGTAGTAATAAAGCCTGATAAAAAAGAAGTCATCGTTGAGAGCGCTTACCTAGTGAAGATGAGCCATCTCCCAATCAACATCAGCACCACGGATGACCTGAGCGATTACTTTGGTGTACCGGGGGACCAGATAAGCATTCCACTACGAGGCCAGAACATATCAAACAGCGTTGTTGGTAACATTACTTACGTGGTCGAGGCAAACGAGATTTACAGAAACGCAAACATAATGGGCGGGAACGCTGTCTTCGGCGCATTGCTTGTTGGCCAGTCACCCAGGGACCCGAGCAAATACAACTTGCTGGTCGTCATGCTGAACAACAACTCGCCTGGAAACAGGACAAACATCACAATAAACAATAATCCACTGCTCTTTAACACAACTAATTACATTGCTGAGGTAATCAGGCTAAGAATAGATGGTTTCAGCGGCACAATAAGCATTGTCAACACGAGTAGCCCGGGCACAATTATTGCTAGCAACACTGGTACCCCGAGAGATGTTGTGGGGCCATGGTACTACGGAGCATTAACGGGGCTGGCTCTTAACATCAGCGGCACGGCTGAGGGCGTTGTTGTCATAAGAGGAGTTAATAGCAGCATTGCAACAAGCATCGGCCTTAACAGAACATACAATAACTATTACCCATACCTATTCGTCGGGGACATAGATAGAAACGGGTTAATAGACATTGTTTTGCTGACCGAGGACGCGAGCTACGGGAACGCCACCAACACTGATGATAGAAACCCGGCTAACCAGGCAAAAAAACTGGTTGATTACTCAAACACTCCTCTCCATTTATACTTAAACCTGAGCAGCCTAACTGGGGATCCCTCAGGCTACATAGATGGAGCCGAGTACCAGGGCATTGTTCTCTACACAAACATGTTGTTCCACGACAACGTTTACCCAGATAACCAGACCATCCCCATACCGGGCAAGCAGGGGTCCTACGATATAACTGAACCGAGAGATATTGTGAGGATCCTCCTGGTAGATGAGAGCGGCAACGCTTACATCGCCAGGACAGTGAGCATATCGGAGCTATACTTATACCACAGAACGGTTATAAGCAACTACACAACTGACAGCTACGCCTGGAAGACACAGATAACAAGCTACATACTGCTTCCGCCGACAGGGAAATACAGAGTAGCGATAGAGATACAAGACCCATACCTGCTAGATGGAACAATAAACGACGCAGACATAACAATAGGACTAGACCTATTCACCATACTGCCAGTAAAGAGAGAGTAAAAAACTAGCTATAAAAAATAAAAACAATAAAACAAAAAACATTTAGTTTTCCTAAAATTTTAATTAACTTAAATGTTTCTCACTGTGATCCTTGAACAGCCTGCACAATGAATGGATACTGATTACCAGCCATAGTGATAACTATTACCAATTAGTTCACTACAGAGCCATTCCGGAACAAACTAACTGCAGGACAACAATGACGCAAAAGCAATGATGAAAATAATATTGATGGGCTATCAAGGCGGAACAACAACAAGAGAACTAGACCACCGGGAACTATGTAGTTATCACCAAACACCTATAAGCAAACCACAAACAGACAAGTACTTCGCCAAGATACCGATAAGTCTATTCATCCGGTTTCAAAGAACAGCCAGGCCCGAATAAGCATCGGAATAAACGCTCCCTATTGTACAGGAAGCACGAATGACTAGGACTTCACAATAGGATTCAAGATAATAGGAATGCCGCTAATAATAAAAACTTAAGCAACATTTTGAACAGTAATTAAAAAAGATTTTTATTTAAAAAAGATAAAAGACAATACCGTTTACTCAGCTCTTACCTGTGTCTGGTATATGTTACCACTGCTTGTTATTACCTTAACCGTGTACACAACGCCAGCGACTGCTCCTTGGGTTCCACTTATAGTGCACGTAATAGTCGTTGAATTTCCTGGCTGAATAACATTAGTTGGAGATATATTATCACACGCACCCAAGCCTTCGACAGTGATATTTTTAATCGTCGCTGTTATTTGTCCTTGGTTAATTATAAGAAGCTCAAGAGTATCGTTACTAAGTTTTATGGGTGTTACGCTGAGCATTTCAGTTCTTCCCATGCTTCCCCATATTCCCATTACCCATCCTATTACTCCCACGGCTATTACTAGGGTCACTGCTATTAGTATGACTGTCGCGAGTATTGGGGATATTCCCTTCTTTGTCTTCATGTTTTTACCTCCATTATTACTGATCTTTATTTTTAATGGGGATTGGTATTTAAATGTTATAGCTGGTTTTTGTTTTTGTTTTGTATATTTGTTTTACTGTGTTTCATGTGTACTGTTTTATTGCTAGTAGCGTTGCTATTGTTGTTATGACTACCATTAGGGCCGCGTGCTTGAATCCAGCCGCTACGCTTAGTTCTCCTGTCTTGCCCGCTATTAGGCCCATTATGTATGAGTTCACCAGGCTTCCAAGCCCCAGAACAGCCATCAGGGGCCCGAGGGACTCAGTTGATATTCCCCCCGCCGTTGCGAGCAACCCTATTATTATTATGGGTGAGGCGGCCAGCATAACCGCGCCGAAGTAGGGCAGGAGCACGTAGCTCCTCATCCTCCTCCTCAGCTCGCTCTCCATCTCGCTCAGCGTCTGGGTGAAGCGCGCGAGCATATCTATGACCTCGGGGGATCCTCCTCCAACGACAATGGTGTCCGTGAGGAACCTGAATATAGCTATTACGAACCACTCCCTTATTCTCCTCAGAACCCTCCTCATGGCGTCCTCTATGCTTAGTCCAAGGCTTATCGCCACGCCTATCTTGCTGACTATCGGTGTCAGGTTCCTGAAGTCCTTGGTTGACAGCTGAACAAAGCACTTCTCCGGCGATAAGCCTGTTTTCCTAATCTCGCTCATCTCCCTCAGGAAATCAGCTGTAGCTGAGACCAGCCCTCTGTGACCCCTCATCAAGGCTCTATAGGATAGCCATGGAGGAACAGATAAAACAAGCGCAGCCACTGTTGCGCTTATCATCAGTGACTGAACCTCCCTAACCCCAATGCTTCCGTATAGAGCGTTTGTCCCCCCAGTCAGGCTTAGAGTGGCTAAGAAGGAGAGGGCTGCTAGGGGGGCCATGCCGAGCAACACGTAGTAGGGAATCGTTAGGGGGATAGGCGTCTTTGGCTGGGAGGCGTGAATCATGAACAAGACAACCAAGCCCAGGATGGGCAGGATGACGAAGTTGTAGAGAGAAGGCATGAACAAGCTTGCTTGAACCTGACCAACAGGCCTACCGGCAGTAGCTGCTGATAGGGTGCCCGACACAGCGAAGAACACGAATATCGTTATGCTCATGATGACGCCGATAACGATGTACAGCTCGAGGAAGCTGCTGAGCCTCTCAGTTATACGCTTAATCTCGTTCATCCTAGCCTCGAATATCTCCTGTGTACGTATCTCCATGTAGTGAACAACGTCTCCTCCCGTTCTAAGCGTGATTGTGTAGCCAAGCATCAAGTCCCTGAAAACAGTGCATGGGTGATGATGAACAACGTTCTCAATAGCGGTCATTGGGTCCTGACCGAAAATCCTAATATTAGTAAGTATTCTCTGCGCCTCCTCTCTCATAGCCTTGAAGACCCTTAGGTTAGCGATTCTTTCAATGATTTTCTCTATGCTTAGGCCTCCCCTCATCATTGCTGATGCGTATGCCATGAAGAATGGGAGCTCCGTCTCCACACCGCTCTTCCTATCACCAGCCCTGAAAGATGGCAGTGCTAGATAAATAGCGAATGTGACTATTGGCGCTGTGATTACTATCAACACCATGATTATCTTGGTTAAAAGAGTGGTTGAAGCTAGAAGTAAAGAAATAGTAGTGGGTACTAGGACTGCTAAGAAAACAACAAAAGTGTTGAGGAGAGCCTTGGATAAGTAAAGCACGGGGTGAACATTCATGCCGGCCCTATCAATAGCCTTGTCAATCTCAAAGGACTTAACAAGCCTTTTAGCCAAGCCCTCAAACAAGATAAGAGCTGTTAACGCGTAGATTTCGCCCAGAGAAGCCCGGAGCTCACCTGGCTTTCTCTGAGGAGTTTTCTTCTTGTTTTTATCTCTGAATCTAAGCTTAGGAAGTGTAAGCTTCATATAGTGGGCCCTCTCTGAGCGTTCTGACAGGGTCAATGTAGTATCTATGAATCCACGTTGCTACTTCCTTGTACTCAGTTTTACCCGTCTTGACGAGCCACTCGATCAGGGCTCTCCTGTTCTTCAGCTCCTCGAGGAGGCTGTCCCTGCTCTTTCCACTCAAAGCCATTATCCTCTCGAGAACAATGCTCTTGGCTAAATCAATACTGAAGGTATTGGTGGCTGGGTCCCAGCGGGCTATCTCTACGTAATCCTCATAGTCCTTTATCTCCCATATACTAACTATTTTTCTCGCAGGCCTCAGGTTCCCTTTTTCATCCCTTATGGTTATTCTCCTTATGAGCAAAGCTATGTTTATTAATGGTATGTATGATGGGGGAATATTCATTGGTGGGGATGTTAGCCTCTTAACAGCGGCATCAATGCCCTCAGCATGAAGAGTTGTTAGGCCGGAGTGCCCCGTTGCTATGCTCTGAAACAACACGTACGCTTCTTCACCTCTTATTTCCCCCACTATTATGACGTCGGGCCTGTATCTAAGACTCATCTTCACTAGGTGGAACAGGGTTACCTCGCCTACTCCTCCCAGGTATGAAGGCCTCGAAACAAGCTGAACCCAGTTCTCGAGCGGTAGCCTGAGCTCAGGTGTATCCTCTATAGTTACAACCTTGTACGTGGGCCTGAGAAGAGTGGCTATAGCGTTAAGCGTCGATGTCTTGCCGGCACCCGTTACTCCAAGTATTAGTGTGGTTAGCTTGTAATCCATGGCAAGCCATAAATAAGCTGCCATATCAGGGTCAATTGTGCCGAACTTAATCATATCCGCGATTGTTATTGGTGACTCGCTGAACTTCCTGATAGTGAAGGTGGATCCTCCTGTGGATACCTCCCTGCTGAACGTGGCCGCTAACCTGTGCCCCCCAGGCAGAATTGCGTCGAGTGTTGGGTAAGCAACGGATAAGTGCTTTCCAGCCTTGTGAGCCAGCTTCAGTAAATATGAGTCTAGCTCCTCTTCTGTTCTGAAAACAATGTTTGTCGGGAGTGACTCGTATCTCCTGTGCCACACGTAGACAGGCTTCCCAACACCATTGCAGGAGATATCCTCCACGTGTCTATCCCTGAAGATCGGGTCAAGCACCCCGTAGCCGAAGATATCCCTCTCTATGTAGTAGTTAATCTTGTTCCATGAGAGAGCGGGCGTTCTGGTGAACCTTAATTGGAAGAGCCTCATAACCCTAGCCGCTGTTCTTCTGAGAACCTCTACTGAGTCCGTGCGTAGTGCCTCCGAAGGCTTCAGCTCCCACATCAGGTGCTCGTATATCTGGTTATAAATTCTTCTCTCTTCTTCTGTGAGCGATATTTCGTATACCTCGTAGTAGAGTAAACCAGTATCTATCTCCTCAACAATATTTATCCAGGCGAAGGGCTCGTTAACAGGGTAGGACTCAACAACCCTGAAGTTAGGCTTAGCGCTGAGAAGCTCGTGGGAGTAAACCTTCGTTATCTCCTCAAGCTTGATTACTGGCTCCTCCTCTTCCTTTCTTCTCTTGGGAAGAATCTTTTGTAGAAAACCAGCACTTATTTTCCTAGACAACTGATAATCAACCCTTCATAAATATGTGTGATTCACAATAAGATATATTTCTTGGTTGATGAATATAAATTGATAGTTTTTGGTGAATAAAGTGGACAAAAAAATCTTCTATAAAACCTTGATTTTCACTGTCTTGATAACTATTGTAGCTATTGGAATATATGCTAGTGCAGAGGCTCAGAATGAAAGACCAACCCTTATCTATGGTTACAAGCTCTCAGTGCATCTTCCTGGAAACCTCAGCTTAACGGAAATATACAGTGTTTCCCCAACAACAGTGATGGGGATAGCTACAAGCAGTGGTAATTACTACATTGTTGTGCTAGAGTTAGAGAACCCATACGAGGAGCCACGGTTAACTCAACTTTATCCTGTTCTAGGGGAAATCACGGCTATAGCAACGAATGGGTGGCCTGTCAAAAGAATAGCGGTAGGCACATCCATGGGAGAGCTATTGATATTCAATATAGAGGGGGGCAGAATATACCAGCTTGTAGATAGGGTTCTAGGAGCGGACTTTTATGTTAAAAAGATACTTGTTCTGAGAAACTCTACTAGTGATAACTTTGTGTATGCAGTGATGGTTGACGAGGCGGGGAGCGGTAACGTCTGTGCCCAGTGCTCTATATATATAGTCAGTGAGACTCAGCCCGGGTACATAAGAATCGGCTCTCCGATGAGCGATACAAGTTTGTATGTACCCCACAAGCTGATATCAGATATGACCGCTCGTGTTGTTTACGCGGAGAACTCGTACTACTACGATGCATCATACCTCGTTGTTTCCAGCATCGATAAGCCAAACCTCATCAGAATAGATGTAAACGTCACATACTACGATTACCAAGGAAACCAGACGAAGCCTGCCTCCGGCGCCTTAATTGATGTATATGCGTATAACCAGGCAAAGTCTTATAGATACAGCGTTAACGCCGATCAGAGCGGTATAGCAACGATATTCGTCGAGAGAGGCATGATAGCTGAAATCACTGCTTGGGATATAATATACAGAAACTACACCATTGTTATAAACACCTCTAATATACCTTCGTATCAAAGCTTTGCTTCACAAACTATAACTCTATACTACCCGCCCCTCGCGGTGCCAGCTGAAACGAAGACTCCTCCCTACCTGTTGTGTTCACTGGATGTATATGATGTGACGCAGGCGCCTAACAAGCTTATCAGCAGGGGAAAAATAGCTAATACAACAAACCCTGCTTTTCCCTTTGATTTAAGTGTTTCATTCTTCAGTAAGGGACTAAGTTTAATCTACTTAAGGCAAACAGGAGAACACGCATTAACTTATTATGATGTTGATACACAAAGCCTGATTTTGTGGAGAGTAAAAGAAAGGGATGGGAAACTGCAAGCTTACTATTACAACAAGGATTACGTAGGAAAGCAGGCATTTTTAGTAAATACCTTTACTACTCCGACAGGCAGTTACTTATACGCCGTCCTCTCGGACGCGAGAATCAGGATATACAGGATACCAACAAGCATTGATGAAGGCTACAGGATACTTGACATATACAGAGCCGGCTCAACCCTTATCAGCTCGAAACTAGTACTGGCAGCCAACAAGTACATCTTGGCTGCTGAAACGCCCGAGGGAACACAGATACTCGAGCTAAGCGAAGAATTGGTCATACCTGTATTGAGAAAAGACCTGACTCTTAACTACAGATTGCCTGACCAGTTCGATTCGGATATAAGCGATGATTTAAGTAGCTTTTTTATACTTGCTAGTAACAACCAAATTATTGTTTACAGGAACCTGAATTTGCACATTGGTGACCAGCTTTTTGACCCTAACCAATACATGACTGGCTCTTTAACACTGTTCATAAAGGTTAACCCCGAGGATATGGACAGCTTAACAGTTTATTTCCGGCATCCATGGGGCGAGACGAAGATAAAGCCGAATATAAACGGAACAGTGATTATACCTAACATTATCCCAAACGTAACCTACACTATTTACATTGAGTCCAGCAAGCCGTACATAATTCCTCTCTCGACAACTCTTAGTTTCAGCGATTACCAGGACCACGTAGTTGTGCTGAAGCCCGAGTACAAGTCATACACACTTAAATTGCGACTTGCGGATGATAAATCCATGGTACTCATAGCCCCAATAGATATTTTAATCGATGATGAGCTGTTAGTTTCAAACAACACGATAAATGAAATTGAACTAAGGGTTTACTATGGAAACCACACGTTAACCATCAAGCCCTCGACTGGTTACGAAAATGTCTACGAGATTCTCGAGGCACCACTTTATATAACACAGGACACAGAGCAAAGCTATACGCTTCAGAGAAGAACCTACATGCTACAAGCAACAATGATTGATAGTGAGGAGCAAAAACTCCTAGGTCCGGTTAAAGTGCGAATCACAGATGAAGCTGGAAGCTACATCGAGACAATAATAACTCCTCTAAATCCATCACTGCTGGTCTCCTTGCCCTACGGGCAATACACTATTAACATCAACCCAACTGACGAGACACAAGGGATATACAAGGAAATATCAACAACAATAAAACATGATAGAGACCAATCAACAACGTTGATAATACCCCGGCGAACATATCTCTTAAACATAATTATTAGTGACATAACTTTTGGTGCACTGCGAGGAAGCTTCGTTGTATATGTCAATGACAAGCCCGTTTCCAGTCCATTTAGCACCAACACTACGTTAACATTGCCTTATGGTAAATACATAATTCGTGCCCAACCAACTGAGCAGTACGCAAAGGTGTACAACCCATCCCAGAACATATCTTTGATGCTAACCAGGGATACCGAGCTAGTCGTTAACATGACAAGGAAAACATATAAACTAGGTATACTCGTCATGGAGAAGAACAGGCCAGTGCAGGGAGCCGAGATAAAGTTTATAAGTATTGATGGGAGAAGGCTCGTGACTATCCTAACTACAAACCAGGACGGCTATGTAGAAACAAGCTTGCCTTATGGCGACTACACTATTGAGGCCAGTTTGAAGGGGTATAACCCGACAACCATTACCTACACACTTGAGAGCTCATCATCGCTTACAATCCAGTTAAAGCCGACAGTAACGACGCTTGTAATTAGGGCTATCAAGTTCACGCTTCCCTACGTCGGTGTAGCTGTAGCTATAGTTGCTTCTATTTACGGCCTGATGAGGCTCAGGGAGGTCATAAGAAGAAGAATGGCTAGAAAAGAAGCTCCTTTCTAAAGAATCAACAAAGTAAGATGAAGTGCATTAATGCCTAATGCTCATTGAAAAGCGATATATTGTTTCACGAAATCTTCATGCTCAATAAGATATGTGTATTCTTCTAGGTATCCCGTCAAAATAGTATACCACGATTCTTAACGAAGACTTATACTGAGATAGAACCTCCAGCTCCTTCCTTATTGATAGCAATATGTTTAGTTTACGGTTCATTAAATCTAGAACCCCCTCTAGAGCCTCGATTTCCTGCTCAATTGTAGGTCCGATGACTAGCTGGGCCTCCCTCAGCTCTATGGCATTTCTAGGCTCAGTAGCCTTGTACTGTGGGAAAATCTTCTGTAACGTTTGCTTAATTAGTTTCTGCTGATCAACTCTTCTCCTCATATCCTCCAGTTTTCTGAGGTTCTCTGCGAGGAGCTTCCGCAGCTCGTTGATATCCTCGTCCAAAGCAACCAGGAGCTCATCGGGGCTTTTGTATTCCCTTATCTCCGTGGACCTCATTTATGTCTCCTCTGTATCCTCAATAATTATTTGTTTAAAGCCTACTAATAAAAACTGAGTGGTTATAACGGTGTTCAAGCTTACTCCGTCATAGAAAAGACTCATGATGTGAAAACCGCTATGCTTCTAAGCTCATCAGCCACGTCCTCGGTTTTGTCGGCTGAGTTCTCAAGGTACTCAAGTATGTCTTTTAGTAGCAAGCAATTGGGGATGCCTGTTTCGTTGCATCGTGCGAGAATTATTGATAAGCCCTTGTGCCTTAGGTCATCGACCTCTTCTTCCAGTCTCTCGATTTTATCGCTTATCTCAAGCGTCTTTTTCTTATCAATGCTCAAGTAGCTGACAGCCTCTCTTATTAGCATTACAGACTCATTTATCCTGGTTATTATATCCAGGGAGTACCTGGGCTACATCAAGTGGTGGTTTACCATTGTATAGCAAAGCCATTCTGCTGGCCTCCTTGGCGAACGTAGCTATATCATCCGTGGCTAGTATCAATCTTATTAGCTCTTCGCGGTCAATAGAGTGAACAAACTCCTCGGACAGCTCTCTTATTATTCTCCTCTTTATATCATCAGCTTTTCTCTCCGCTTCAAATATGATTCTCCATTCATTCTCCATTAAGGATATATCTCCTTCACGAAAGGCCGTTAGCAGGTTATAAACTGAATTGGTTACCTTGGTTATCTCATCTATGTGCTGGTCGTATAGCTTGAGTACCTCCTTCTCCCTACGCGAGGCAAGCCACTCCCAGAAGCCCATTCTAAACACCTACTACTGACCTAATCAATAAGTAAAAGGTAATACTTAATGTTATCGTGACCGGCAACGTAATAACCCAAGCCAACGTGATGAAAAGAACTGTTCTGGCGCTCACTCCTTTAAGGCTCCTGCTCCTCGCCATGCCAGCGCCAATTATTGAGCCAGCGCAAGCGTAAGTAGTGGATATGGGTAACCCATAGCCAAAAAGAACATATGGGATAGTTGTGAAAATCCACACGACCAGGAAGTTTGCTAGTCCCGAGGCCAGCCCTGTCTGTAAATCAAGCTTTGTTATCTTGTAAGCCATTGTCCTCAGGACTCTCCCACCAAAGATGTATCCACCCAGGAATATAAAGAAAGAAGCATAAAGAGATAACAATCTCATAGTTTCCATGTCAGGGGTCCCGACGGCGCTTCCGGCAATTGTTACGTATACGCCCGTGGCGTTAGCGACGTCGTTAGCTCCAAACGAATAAGCAGACATAAAAGTAACAAAAGAAATTAGGAACAATAATACCCTTCTACTCTTCAGCCTTGAAGCTATTCTCCTATGCGTTAGCAATACGTGCAGAACAAAAGATAAGGCAATAGCAACCAATGGTGATACAACCCAGCTCAGTATTATTTTGTAAACTACGCTTAAGTTCACCAGTAACTCTTTTGTGAGGATCCAGTCAGTTATACCCACGCCTATAATTGCTCCTGGAATGCTCTGGGAAGTAGATATGGGAGCACCAAGGTAGGAAGCTACTATTATCCACACAAAAGCGGCCAGCAAGGAAGCTACTGCTTTCTCGATAGTAACGTTCTGGATAACTCCTTTACCAAGGGTCCTCATAACCATGAAGCCCTGGAGAAAAGCGCCCATGAATAATCCAACAAGGAATACTACTAACGTCTTTCTGTAGCTTAGAGCGCGCCTGAACCTACAGCTATGCTGGCTGAGTTAGCCAGGTCGTTAGCACCTATGGACCAAGCAATCATCGCTGATAGCGCTAAGCCTATTGCTAATAGCCCAGCATCCATGTAATCATCACTAACGATTATCTCTTGGGGCTTGTCGGATTAAATTATTTATGACTAACAATGCTAAACATAATAAAATAGGTGTGAGCATGGTTAAGGTCGCCGTAGGGTCAGATGATGTTTATCCCGCCGTTGAGTTTATTGTTAAGTACCTTAGCGAAAAAGGATACGAGGTGATAAAGTACGGCGCTGCCTCATCGAGAAAACTTGAGCCATGGCCAATAGTGGCAAGAGACGTTGCTAGAGCTGTTGCTAAGAAACAGGTTGATTGGGGAATAGTTATTTGCTATACCGGCACAGGTGTAAGTATTGTTGCAAACAAGATACGGGGAGTAAGAGCAGCGCTATGCAATGACGCTGAAACAGCAAGAGGGGCTAGGCTATGGAACGACGCGAACGTACTTGCCCTCAGCGGCAGGCTGGTGACACCCTATCTAGCCAGAGAAATTATTGATGCATGGCTATCTGTTAGTCAGCCTGACCAGAGCGAAATTGAGAACATCAAGTTAGTAGCCATAATAGAAGAGGAAGAGCTAAAATCCCAGCACACATAAGTGCTTTATAGGATAAACCTAAGGCTCTTTAACCGCAATGAAACCTAGGCTCTTCTCGCTGAACTTCAGCACTCTAAAACCAGCTTTCTTCAGTCTACTACCTATATTACCAACAATATTTGCTCTACCGTGGATTCCTGGCTGCCCAGTATAGTGATATAGAACTCCGCCTGGCTTGAGAACCCGGTTAAGCTGCACGTAGAAATCAATTGAGTATAAATCCCCATAATCTTTTGTTAGCCTTGGGGGGTCATGAATAATCTTGTCGAAATAGTTTGCTGGAAGGTCTCTTATCTCATCAACTACGTCTGCATGATTAATGACTATTCTTTCATCCATGAGCATTCTGCTCCAAGGATTCATTCCTGCTATTTCTATTACGTTTTCGTCTACCTCGTACGTGAAAACACGTTGAGCGCCTCGAATAAGAGATATTATTGATGTATATCCAAGACCCATGCATGTATCAAGCACAATATCTCCTTCCTTGACCCTGGCATCAAATACTTTATACAGCGAGTCTGTCCATGGATCAATATCAACAATTCTGTGCATGTGGATACCATTAATTTCTATCGTGGGTGCTTTATCTATTCCCGTAGCTTTCAACTTGTAGAATCCTTTGTCACTACTAATAATGGCTTCAAGCACGCCGAGCTGCTTATCAATAACGACTACTCTGTCATCTCTGGATGGCTTAACCTCATCTATTAATACTGGGGACGATAATCTTTTTGTGTAAAGCCTGCCTTCCTCAACGCAGACTTCCTCCCAGGACAAACCTATGTCGAGCGTGGATGTGAAGCAGCCCTTCCTTTCTGATAAAATCTTGTGAAGCCACGACGTAATCCATACATCACCTATTAATTTGGGCTTCAAAAGTGACACGTCGGTCAAGTTTCTTACTAATAAATAATGTTAAAGAAGCGAATTAGGCTTACTTTTTCTTGGTTATAGCCAACAGTAATACAAGAGAAATCATTATAGCTGGTATAGGTAAGTAGATAAAAGCCGTAATTTTCCCGAAGGTCTGGTACAAATAGGATATTATCATGCTACCGGCAAACCACGAAGTCCCCTGGATTAGACCGAAAACACCGTAGACGTAAGCGAGCTTTTCTTTCACAACAAACAATGGTATAGCAGACCTAAGTATAGTTTCAAAAGCTGACATCACGAGCCCAAAGAGAATAGCTGATAAAACACGGAACAAGGTAGATATAGCGAGCACCAGGAAAACGGGCAGAAACAACGCGAGAGACGGAACTATTAGCAGAGTTTTCAGCCCCATTTTATCGAATAAAACCCCTATAGGTATAGCTATAAGTGCATCCGCGAGCATCGCTATGCTATACAAATAAGCTATTTCCGAGGCGTTTTTCCCAAGCTCATAGCTCATATAATACGATATAATTGACCAGTGAATAAACCCTATAGATAATAAAGCTACAAACAAGAAGTACAACAATGCGTTTCTATCAGATATGGTTATATCTGAAGCACTGCCACCATACTTTTGTGTATCCTCAACAATAGCTGGCTTGAGCAGATAGTATTTCTTCATTAGGTAAAACAGGGTAAGCAGGTTCAATGCTCCCGGAACAGCGAGTATTAAGAAAGCTGGCCTATATCCACCATAGCTATAAGTTAGCCCTACTAGTAATGGTCCCGTTATTGCCCCGAGCTGGTCGAGAACCTCGTGAATCCCAAAGCCAAGCCCCCTCCCAACACTTTTACTTACCTCTGCTAGCAAGGCATCCCTAGCAGGTGTTCTAAGGCCTTTTCCCACTCTCTCTAAAAGATAAAGTATAACAGCTATTCCCCAGCTACCAGTAAATGCTAGTAGAGGAATAAATACAGCCTGTATAGCGTATCCAACAAATACAATAGCCCACAGGAATTTCTCGCTTCTAAACTTAAGTGAAAAAACACCGCTAACAAACCTAAAGCCATACCCCAAAAGCTCTCCTGCCCCTATTAATCCAGCGGCTATAGCTGGGCCCTTCAAATAATTAATGTAATCACCGGATATCGATCTAGCCCCCTCGTAAACAATATCGGCTAGAAGAGAGACTACGCCGAAAAGAATAATTAAAGTATAAAAATCTTTTTTATTGTTTCTCATAGTGATTCTCCTTTCAGGTTAAAATCAATTCTCTGTTACAACGTGAAGGTGAGTAATTAATTTTGTGTTCATAGCGGCTCTAATAAATAACTTATAGCTTTAGCTTACTTATAGATATCCGTAACAATGGATGGGCAAACCCTTTTGACTCCGGGAAGGCTGGATATATAATTATGTATTTTCTCTAGTAATTCCTTGTTCTCAGCGATTATCTCCGCGATTATAACGTGGTCGCCAGTTGTTAGGTATAGCTGGACTACTTCGTCTTTTTGTCTCAGCTCATTTATAACACGCCATAAATGCTCCGGCTCCACGTCTATGCCCGTTAAGCTCGAAGTCAGACCTGCCTTGACGTAATTAATTTTAGCCTTGTACCCAACTATTACCCCGGAGTCCTCGAGCTTTCTTACCCTGTATCTAATTGTTGATTCATTTACTCCCAGCTCCTTTGCAAGCGTTGTCCAGCTAGCTCTTGCATCCACTATCAACTTGTTCAGTATCATTTTATCGATTTCGTCAATCAATTCGCGAATCACCATACATAAATTTATATATTCGTGGAATATTATATGTTTTTGGTGAGAAAATTGATACTACTCGGAGAAAAATTCCCCGAGATAACGGTAAAAACAACGCATGGAGTAATAAAACTACCCGACCACTTCAAGGGTAAATGGTGGGTTCTGTTCGCACATCCAGCTGACTTCACGCCAGTATGTACAACTGAGTTTGTAGCTTTCCAGAAGAGATACGATAAATTCAGAGAGTTAAACGCAGAGCTTATTGGCCTTAGCATTGACCAGGTATTCTCTCACATAAAGTGGGTAGAGTGGATAAAGGAGAAGCTAGGCGTTAATATAGAGTTCCCAATAATAGCTGATGATACAGGGGAGGTCTCAAAGACTCTTGGACTAATACATCCTGGCAAAGGAACAAACACTGTTAGAGCAGTATTCATCATTGACCCCAACGGCGTGGTTAGGCTGATAATCTATTACCCACAGGAAATAGGCAGGAACATGGATGAAATTCTGAGAGCACTGAAAGCGCTTCAAATAAGTGATGAATACAAGGTAGCCGTGCCCGCTAACTGGCCGAACAACGAGTTGATAGGAGACAAGGTAATAATACCGCCAGCAGCAACAGCCGAGGAGGCATTCAGTAGACTTGAGAAAATAAAGAAGGGCGAGCTTGAAGGATACGACTGGTGGTTCGCCTTTAAAAAATTGTAATTTTTTTTCAGTTAGCCTGGTCTCATCATTAATCAGTCCTTACTAGGCTCTTCATCTTTTTCTTATTTCAGCTCTGTTTAACCATCATGTTCTCGAACTTGGTTCTATGCTCCGTTTCATCAGCAAGCAGGTGCCTAGCAATCTCCTCGGTTACCGGGTCCACTCCATGAACATAATCATAAAGCTCCTTGTAAGCCTTTATAGCGCACTCCTCAGCTAGCACACCCGCTTTCAGCAGACCTTGAGTGTTGTATGGGTCTGATGGGATTTCGGAGAACTTGCATGGAGATAAGTCCCATAGAGACTTGAAATCTGATGGGGGATCCTCGCCTAGCTGTTGTAACCTATCTGCCAACATCTTGGTGTGTTCCTCTAGCTCTTCCTTCGCTACTTCATTGAACAGCTCTTCTATGTCTTCGCTGAAGGGCCCTTTAACGAAGTACCCTATATACAAGTAGTAGTAGCCGGCAATCCATTCATCGGCGTATGCCTTTTTAAGCATATCTACTAGTTTTTTATTATCTATTTGTCTCTTATGCTCCATTACGCGCACCTGTTATTATATTGTTGCGGGTTAGAAATTAACTTATCTATATGCAAATATTTTATTATTTAAGCTAGCAAACAATTTTGGGATGCTACTATGAAAGTAGTGATTATTGGTGGAGGGGCTGCTGGGTCTAGTGCTGCTTCAAGAGCGAAGAAAACAATGCCTAACAGCGAGGTCTATCTTTTAGAGGAGACAAACATCATTACTCATGCTCCATGTGGTATTCCATACGCCATAGGCGGGTTATCCCCAATTGACAAACTGTTTGTCTATAGCCCCGAGAAGTTCGAAAAGGAAAGAGGCATACGCGTTCTTACAAACACGAAGGTAGAGGAGATAGATATAGATAAACAAGCTGTTACCATAAGTAGAAATGGCCGTGTGGATAAAATCGTGTTCGACAAGCTCATTATAGCTACGGGCGCCAAGCCAATAAAGCCAATAATAAATGGCGTTGAGCTGGAAGGAGTGGAGACCATCAGGCACCCTGCATTTACGGAGAAGCTTAGAGAGAAGATAAACAGAGCCCATAGAATCATTGTGGTTGGAGGAAGCTATATAGGAATAGAGATAACGGAGAACCTGCTAAGATTAGGTAAAAAAGTCTTAGTAATAGAGAAGCTTTCATTACTGATGGAAAAGGTGCTCGACAAGGAAATCGCGTTATTGCTGACTGAAGAGGTAAAGAGAGAGGGGGCTGAGCTTCACCTGGAGGAATCATTAGTTGAAATCAACAGGAAAGACGATAAACTAGTTGTGGCTACCGATAAAAACGAGTACGTGGGAGACATGGTTATTCTTGCTCTAGGCGTGACTCCTAACAATGATTTAGCAAAAAAAGCTGGGATCCCCCTCGGAGTAAGCGACGCCATTGTAGTAAACAAGCACATGGAGACGTTAATTACTAACATATATGCTGCTGGAGATGTAGCTGAGAAAACAAACAAAATCACTGGAGAGAAAACTTGGGTTCCCCTCGCTCCGGCAGCGAACAAGGAGGGATACGTGGCAGGCAATAACGCTGCTTTAGGCAATACCATGGTTTTCCCGGGGATAATTGGAACCTCCATAACTAAGTTTAACGAACTATATATTGGTCGTACTGGCTTAACGGAAAAGGAAGCCACAAGCAAGGGGATAAGTGTCAAGGCAAAGCTAATAAAGCATCACTCAAAAGCCCACTACTACCCTGGTGGAAGCGAAGTATACGTAAAGCTAGTAGTCAGGAATAGCGATGATGTTATAATTGGAGCACAAGTGGCTGGCTATACGGAAGCTGTGGCCGGTTATCTAGATGCCTTATCCATAGCTATAGATAAATCAATGAGCATTGAAGAGCTGTTCTTCGCCGACCTTGGCTACATGCCTGCCGTGGCTCCCGTTTGGCACCCGCTGGTTACAGCTGCCAGAGTTCTACTAAAGGAATAGAGGGATTAAAATGAAGATAAGAGTAGTTAGGACTGATGACGCTGTCGGTAAGATAATCGCTTATGATACCACGGCCTCCACCCCAAGCTTTAAGGGAGCTATCATTAAAAAAGGGAAGAGGCTAACACCCGAGGACATTGAGATACTGAAGGATAATGGCCATTACTACGTGTACGTATATGATGAAGGTGAGGAAACGATAAACGAGGTTCACGAAGATGAAGCTGTGCTTAGGTTAGCCCAATCTCTCAGTGGCAGAAACATCACTGCATCAAACGCTGATGAAGGCAAAGCCGTCATGAAATCAGTCGCTAGGGGTTTGCTATTAGTAAACACAAAGCTATTATACGATATAAATAAGTACGGAGTCTTCGTCGTAATAACAAGGAGAACCGGAACACTCGTTGATAAAGATGAGAAAGTCGGAATCGTGGACCTTATACCCTTCTCCATCCCCGTTGACGTTATGAATCATTTTCTCTCTCTAGCAAGCATTGAGGGGCCATTGATAGAGGTCAGAGAAATTGTTACAACCCGGATAGGCCTTGTAGCCACAGGTACCGAGCTATACGAGGGTAGAAAGAAGGACCTTTCAGAAGAAATTCTCAAGAAAAAAGCACAGGTATACGGCTTTGAGTTAACGGAGAAAATTATTGTTCCTGATGACCCAGAGATGATTAGAAAAGCGATCTTGAACTTACTTATGAAAAACGATGCCGTGGTGATTACTGGAGGGATGAGCGTTGACCCCAACGATTATACACCCAAGGTAATAGCTTCAATTGCCGATGAAGTGGTCGCTTACGGTATCCCAGTCAAGCCTAGCACTATGACGATGGTGGCTTATCTCGAGGGCAAGCCTATAATCGGGGTTTCAGGAGGCATTATTCACTACCCAGATTACAACATTTTAGATATACTTTTGCCCTGGGTTTTATCAAGAACAAGAATAACGAGAGAATATCTTCTAAGCTTAGCTCACGGTGGACTAAGTGATTATTACCTGTCAAAACACAAAGATTAGTGAAGAACCACTGAACAAATGATTAGATATGTCCCTAAGCTACTATGACCCAATAAAACTTGGGGAAGCCGTATCCAAGGTTGTTACGAGGGGCCAAGGCCCCAACCAGGAAAGAAAATACTACAGGTTCAGGGGAGGAAGATGGTACGGAGGAATAGCAACAGCTGATTGCGTAGGCTGTAACCTCAGATGCAAGTTCTGCTGGAGTTGGAGAGTAAGAGATAACGCTGTGCATGTAGGAGAATGGAAAAATCCTGATGAGGTTTCAACAAGACTAGTTGAGATTGCAAGAAAAAATGGTTACAGGTATGTAAGGATAAGCGGTGGGGAGCCTACACTTTCACTTGACCATACCTTGGAAGTAATCAAGCAGGTTGGCATTAAAGCCCCCGAAATACTATTCATTCTTGAAACAAACGGTATTCTTATTGGCTACAGTGAAGAAAACGCTAAAAAACTAGTGGGACTGGATAATTTGCATGTGAGAGTATCTATTAAGGGATGCACTGCACAGGATTTCTCGTTACTAACAGGAGCATACCCGTGGGGATTTGAGCTTCAGTTAAAAGCACTTGAATATTTATCTAAGTATGAAGTAAGCGCTCACCCAGCTGTTATGATGAGCTTTAGCGAAGAAAAGGATTGCCTTAACCTTAAGGAAAGGCTGAGAGATATAAACAAGAAATATGAGGAAGAGTATGAGGAAGAATACGTGTTTTTGTATCCACATGTTAAAGAATTATTAAGAAAACACAAATTATTCCCTAAAGTGTTCTTCGAGCCCGATAATATACCGGAGAAATATATATGACCAAAACTGGCTTCATAGAAATAGTGAATGATAAAAAATTTAATCTCGACAAAACGATTTACCCCTCTTTTAATTACTCGTTGATAAAAAAGATAAACAATAAGTACATCGTTATTCATGGGAAACTAAAAAACGCAGTAATTGTAGTAAGTAAAAATAATATATTATTCAGTGGGTTAACACTCAATCAAGCCAGAGAGATAACAGGATTATGGATAGACATCGAGAATGAATCGAGAAAACTAACCAAGAAGAATAGAAGATTAATTGATGAGCTAATCAACTACTACGCTGATGTTGGATTATCCATCAATACGGTGGACAAAGACATAATGTTTTTATCATCTTTTTTATCAAGAAACACGGATTTCCACAAAAATGTTTCTCGATGGATTAACTACTTATGTGACTGTGGATTAAGCCTTAACTGCTTTGAAAAAGCATACCTCAGGTTTAGAAGCTATCAACTAAAAGACCTCACCAACGCTTACCTGGCATTTAAGAAGATCGAGAGAAAGGTTGTTGATGCTCCTCTTCTGCTAAAGACAAAGAACATTGGGCCTAAAATAATTATTGCTTATCTATTATTCTCATCTAGGGTCGGAAAATACTATACTCCGCCGGACAGAAACTATCAAAAAATGGTTAAGAAACTCGGTCTTATTGAGCACTACGTCCTCCCCAACAAGAATTTATGCCTAACTCATTTAAGTAGGAAATGCTATGGCTGCGTGCTATATGACAAATGCATTGTAGGCCAATCCATAAGGGAATTCAGAGGTCTTAGTGGTTGGCTACAGACTATATTGTACATTCACTCCAAGACATACTGTAGAAAGAAGCTGTGCCAATCATGCTTTCTAAGAGATATGTGTACCTCACGATAGCGAAAAATTCAGAGGGCATCCTCTATCCTCACATCGAACCGTTTTCTTTCATAGTTCCATTCTCTCTTGCTGTACTTGGTTTCGTATAGATAATCCGCTAACACATATTCTTTCTCGCTTGGTAGGTCTATAACTGGCTTCTCTCCCAAAAGCTTTGAGTATGCTTCTATAAGTTTTTCTATTAGCACTTGAAGCTCTATTTCTCGGCCAAGGAGCTCGTAGAGGTTAGCAACTCTGTACTTGACATCTGTTACTCCCTTATCCTGAAGTTTAATCTTCGGAACTCTTAGTAATTGCGACATTAATTGAAGATTTGTTTTTAGCAACAAAGTGCCGTGTAATAAATACGCTCCTTTTCTATTGAAAGTCGCTGCTGTTCCCGAGACCTTTCTGTTATAAATCACTATGTCATTGACGTTCTCTACCCTTACATCTGCATAGTTTCTAAGAAAATTTATGAATCCGCGAAGCAGATATCCATAAACGTAGTTGATCCCTCCATCCACTGGCCCCCTAGTTATTATTGACCAAAGTAGGCAACCATAATCATGGTATACTGCTCCCCCACCAGTCAGTCTTCTTACAACTCTAACGTTTAGTTGTTGTGCTTTGTCAAGGTCGACCTCCTCCTCTGCTCTCTGGAAATAGCCTAGTATAATGGCGTTACGATGACGCCATATCCTTAGTATAGGGGGGCTACCGAGCCTGGCTACTGAGTGGTAAAGAGCTTCTTCCAGGGCCAAGCTGTACTCGGGATTTTCCGGATGCTCTGCTATCAGTACTCTAAGCATACTCTTGATGCCTCACTGAAGGCTTTTTGGAAAGAGGATACAAAATCGTCTACTGTGCACCCAAAGAGCTCTGCTTTCGATAATATTGTTTGTATTTTTAAAATATAGTAATCAAGGGTCATGGGGCTACCACCCAGCTCTTCTTCCAACTGGAAAACAATTTCCTCAGGGTAAACCATGAAGTCCCCTGTAAACTCTATTCTCCATTCTTTATTCATGCATGCAATCTTTGTTCTTATTACGCCTTTTTGGGCCTTTACTTCGCCAACTACCACTTTCATTTTTTCCCCTCTCTACGTATACAGCACGCATCTAACTTTATGTTTATCATTAACATCGATTAGCTCCGGCTTTCCTTTTTCACATTTAGGCGTTTTCAACGGACATCTATCTATGTATCTGCATTTATCATCAAAATATTTAACTGTGAGTTCATTCGGTATAGCTGGGGTCCACTTCACGGTTGGGTCAGGCGGCGGGTAAGCGCTAATCAAGCTCTTGGTGTATGGATGGAGAGGATTTTCAAAAAGCTCTTTCTTATTGCCTATTTCTACTATTTGACCAGCGAACATGACAGCAATGGTATCAGATATGTATCTAGCCACGGCCAAATTGTGCGTTATAAATACGTATGTGATTTGTTTTTCCATCTTGATGCGCTTAAGCAACATTAACACCTGAGCTTGTGTCGAGACATCAAGCATTGATGTTGGCTCATCAAGTATTACTAAGAGTGGGTCTGTGACCAATGCTCTAGCTATCAATACCCTTTGTTTTTGCCCACCGCTGAGCATGTGTGGATAAAAGTTTAGATGCTCTTTTTTTAGTCCTACCAGCTCTAAGTATTCAACAGCTTTATTTATTGCTTTATCTTCTTCGTATCCAAGTGCTAGCAGAGGCTCTATCAAGCTGTCCTTTATCTTTAATCTAGGGTTAAGCGAAGAGTAGGGGTCTTGGAAGACAACTCTAATTTTTCCTTTCAAGGAGCTTGGCATCTCCATCGTTATATCCATACCGTTAAATAAGTATTTTCCATCGGTTGGTTGTATTAGTTTCCCTAGGACCATCCCCAAAGTAGTTTTTCCTGACCCGCTTTCTCCAACTATGCCTAGGGTTTCACCCATCCTTATTTCTAGGCTCACACCATCTACGGCCTTGACTACACCTATGGTCTTTCTAAGCAACTTGCTTTTTATCGCGTAGTACTTCTTAAGATTTATTGTTCTCACAAGAACATCGTTGCTACTCATACAAGAAACACCTAACCACCGCTTTATTGAAAATCACTAAACCTGGCTCAATTTGTTTACATTTATCCATCATGAAGGGGCATCTGGGATGAAACCTGCAACCAGTAGGGAAGTTCCCCGGCACTGGTGGTTCTCCCTCAATAACAAATAGCTCCTCGATATCCCTATCCACTCTCGGCACGGAGTTAAGCAAAGCCTTTGTGTACGGATGCCTTGGATTCTCGAACAACTCATTCTTATCTGCAATCTCTATTATCTGCCCGGCATACATAACAGCTATTCTATCAGCAACCTGGCTAGCTAAAGCTAAATCATGCGTTATGTATATCATTGGTATCTTCCTGCTCTTCACAACGCTCATTAGAGTTTGCAGAACCTTTGCCTGAACAGTGACGTCAAGAGCCGTCGTTGGCTCATCGGCTATGATCAGGTCTGGCTCCATAGCTAAAGCCATAGCTATCAGAACTCTCTGTCTCTGGCCACCGCTTAGTTGATGTGGATACTTATCAACGGTGTTGTCAGGTAATCCTACTTCTACGAGCACCTTCTTCGTAATTTCCAAAGCATCTTTTTTCTGCATATTTTTGTGATAAATATAAATCTCAGCTATTTGTTCCCCAATAGTTAGTACTGGGTTCAAAGCAGCAAGTGCATCCTGGAAGATAACCGCGATTTTCCTTGAGTAAGGGTTCTGAACAACATCTTGGCCTTTAACAAGAACTTCGCCTGTGACTCTTGAGTTGGGTGGTAGCAAACCAGATACAGCTAAACCCAAAGTTGATTTTCCGCATCCAGACTCTCCTACCAAGCCTAGAATCTCGTCATTAGTGTTTATTTTCAGGTTAACGTTATCAACGACCCTAACCCATCCCCTAAGCGTCCTGAAATCTACATTAAGATTCCTTATATCCAGAGGAATCATGGCTAATCAGCTCCTCAGCTTTCTTTTTGGGTCAAGATAATCTCTTATTCCATCACCAATGAGATTAAAGGCAAGAATAGTCAGGAACATATGTATGCCTGGAAAAACGGGGTACCACCATGCCTCTCTGATGTATTTTCTCCCTACACTCATCATTAATCCCCACTCAGGTGTGGGCTCCTGTGCTCCAAGACCAATAAAGCTTAATCCAGCTACGTAGAGAATAGCGTTGCTTAGCTCCATGGATGCCTGAGTGATGAATATAGGCATTACGTGAGGCAAAATGTGTTTTATCATTATCCTAAATGATGAGACTCCTGCCTCATAAGCGGCTGTAACAAATAGGTTCTCCTTTACTGATAAAACCATGCCTCGCACAAGCCTAGCATATATAGGTATTGATACTATCGCTACCGCGATAATCGCGTTCCAAAGGCTACTCCCAAGTGCAGCGGCTATTGCGATAGCCAGTATAAAGCCGGGTATGCTAATTAATATATCCATTATTCTCATTAGGACGCTATCTAGTATGCCTCCAATAAATCCTGAGATAAGCCCGAGAGATAAACCAATCAAACCAGATATAGCAATTATTACTAGACCCACACCAACGTCGAGATAAAACGCATATGAAAGTCTTGTAAGCAGGTCTCTACCCAAGCTATCAGTTCCAAGTATAAAGGGCCATCCTCTACTACTGGTACTAAGAGGCTTAGCTAAAGAGTAATATGATGTCTCGGTCGGATCAAATGGCGAGAACAACAACACTAGTAAGCTAATTAAGGCTAACGCTGATAATAATAATAATCCGTACTTTATCCTCCTTATTGCTAGGAAATTGCTGATTTTATCCACTCTAAGCATTAGCTATCAACCTCTTATTCTAGGGTCTAGATATAGATACACCAAATCGACTACTAGGTTCACGAATATGTATATCACTGAGATAACGAGAACTGTGCCTTGAATAACCATATAATCTCTAAGCATCACGGCCTCGTAGATTAGCCTCCCTAAGCCGGGCCAAGCGAAAATCGTCTCTACAATTATATCTCCCGTAACAACAACCGCAAAGTAAAGGCCCATAACCGTTATTATTGGTATCATAGCATTCCTCAGCACATGCCTGTACAAAACAACTCTTTCAGGCAGTCTCTTCATCTTAGCCGTTTTGACGAAATCGAGGCTACTTACCTCCAATATACTGTTTCTTGTTAGTCTAAGTAATAACCCTGACAATGGAATAGCTAGCGCCAGCGCGGGCGGTAGCAATCTTTTCAGCGAATCTAGAAACGCATTAATGTTACCGTTAAGCAATGTATCAATTAGCATAAATCCGGTATATGTATTGATGCTATACCGGGGATCCACTCTCCCGCCTATTGGGAATCCCAAATACAAACCGAACAACAGCAAAAGCAGTATCCCTACAAGCATTGTTGGGAAAGACAGACCGAAAATAGCTAAGGATGAGAGGGTCAGGTCTGTTTTTGAATCAGGTCTTCTTGACGTTATTATGCCCAACGGTAATCCTATCAGTGTTGCTAAAATAAAGGCGAATATGACTAGCTCGAAGGAAGCTGGTAGCCTCTCACTTATTAATCGATTCACACTGTACCCCATCACATACGCTTCGCCAAGCTCGCCGTGAAACAATTTTGATAAATAAATAATGAATTGCTCCGCGAGAGGCTTATCCAGCCCCCACTCACTCATTACTTTCTGTATATTTTCTGGGGTGGCTTTAGGACCCAGAATTGCTAGCGCGGGATTTCCGGGAAGTACTCTTGACAGAACAAATATAATTATTATTACTCCTAGAATCGCGATGAAGGATTGTATTAACCTGAAAAAAAGAGTTGTAATTAGACCTCTCTCCATGTAACCTTCACTTTAGCCAGTCTTGTATACAGGACTGAAGTCAATGTAGTAAGCCGGGTACAACACAAAGCCTTCAACGTTCTTGTTCATGAAGACATATAGCTTCGGAACATACAGGAAAGCCCAAGGGGCATCCTCAACGATTGTTTTCTGCAGTTGCTTGTATAGCTCAAGCCTCTGAGCAGGGTCAGTTATCTGTCTTGCCTGTAAAGCTAGTTGGTCAACCAGGGGGTTCTTGTATCCATCAATACCCATCCCCTCAGAGCTAAAGAGAGGAGTGATCCAATCGTCAGGGTCCACATAGTCAGGGAACCAGTCAACCATGTACATATCGAAATCATGGTTGTAAAATCTATCGAGGAATGTTGACCAGTCTAAATCCACAATTTTCACGTTTATTCCTATTGCCTTTAGGTTACTTTGAATTAATGTTGCTACCTCTCCTCTCTCTGGCCTCTCCTCCGTGCTTATAATTAACTCTAACTCCCTTAGCCCCTGACCGTTGGGGTATCCTGCTTGAGCTAATAGTTGCTTAGCTAGCTCTGGGTTGTACTTGTAGCCGTATTTTTCTACCTCTTGGTCGTAGCCAAACACGCCTGGAGGCAATGGTCCGTATAGCCTACTGGCTGTTCCCCTTAAGATGTTGTTTAGTATATAGTCATAATCAATAGCGTAGTTTATAGCTTTTCTTACTAGCGGGTTGCTCAGTGGCTCTTTTCTAAGATTCATACCTAGATACTCTATAACAAGGCCATCGATGGAGGCAACCTTTATGTTCGGGTTATTAGCTAGAGCTTGGTAGTCAGAGGGCTGTATCCCAATAGCTAAATCAACCTCTCCCTTCTCCAACGCAACCCTCAATGAGGTAGGGTCAGGATATATTTTTATGATGACTTTATCTGTCTTAGGAGCGCCGCGCCAATAATCCTTATTCGCAACCAACACTACCTGCTGTCCCTTTATCCATGACTCAAGCTTGAATGGGCCTGTGCCGATTGGCTTAGTATCCAGGTCTGTCGCATTAGGAGGTACCGGTGAAAATATCGTGAAGGCTGCTAACGCCGGGAACGGGGAGAATGGGTATTTCAGTACGAACTTAACGGTGTATTTATCTATTACCTCAATTCTATCGATAACATCCAGCAAGAATGAAGGAGGACCCTGCAAAGCCTTTGCTCTCTCAATGCTTTGCTTAACTATATCCGCTGTTAACTCAGTTCCATCGTGGAACTTCACGTTTTTCCTTAGGTAGAAAATCCACACAGTGCCATCAGCATTTGACTCCCACTTCTCAGCCAGCTTTGGCTCAAGCTCAGTGGTCCCTGGCTTATAACCTACTAAAGAGTCATAAACGTTCTGAATAACCATAGCTGAGGCAATATCATAAGCTAATGCCGGGTCAAGCGTTTTGGGGTCATATGTTGTCCCGACTACCAGGATTTTTTCTTGCTGAACTCTCTGTTTCGGGAGTAGGGCTAAGAGCACACCTATTAAAACGACAGCTATGACTACTATTGCTAGCACAAGCTTCTGGTTCATTATTCCCACCTTAATATTTAAATTAATGTGTGATACATTATAGAAAAAATATCATGGATTATAAATTAAACGCTACATGCGTGAGGAGGATTGCCTTGAAGGTTTTATCAACATTTTCGATCGTGGGATTCGACAAGGAAACAGGTGACCTTGGAGTAGCTGTTGCATCGAAATTTATAGCTGTCGGCGCCATTGTACCATGGGTAAAAGCTAACGTGGGAGCCATAGCTACCCAAGCCTACGCTAATCCACTGTATGGTTCAATGGGACTCACCCTTCTTGAGAGGGGATACAGCGCCAAAAAGGTTGTAGAGCTACTGACAAGCCAAGACCCATTAAAAGAGCAAAGACAGGTGGGCGTTGTTGATGCAAAGGGAGAATCGGCTTCATTCACCGGCAGGGAGTGCTATCCTTACGCTGGCCACATTGTTGGTGATGGATACGCTGTTCAGGGAAATATTCTTGTTGGCCCTGAAGTACTTGAGGCTATGGCAAGCGCGTTCGAGAACACGCGTGGCGAGCTAGTAGATAAACTAATCAAGGCTCTAGAAGCGGGGGACAAGGCTGGTGGTGATAGAAGAGGAAAACAGTCAGCAGCAATAATAGTGGTTAGAGAAAAAGGAGGTTACGGAGGCCTAAGTGACAAATACGTTGATATAAGAGTGGATGACCATCAGGAACCTGTTAAAGAGTTGATAAGAATATTCGAGATATGGGACCTTACCCTTTTAAATAGGGAGGATCCAAGCGATTTTGTTAAGAAAAGCGAAGTTGTGCTCATCGTTCAGGAAGCTCTCTATAGGCTAGGTTATCTAAAGAAGAAACCCACGGGAATATGGGATAATGATACTGAGAAAGCATTTATTGATTGGGTAAACATCAATAACTTTGAAAACAAGCTGAGAAATGACGAGTATATTTGGGGCAGAGTATATAGGTTCCTGTTAAACCAGGCGGGTATTAAGTAAAGTTTCTGCTTTGTTATCACAGTTTACCTCTATGTTCTTTTTCTTAATAAATAAAATTAATGCATGGTGTTAAGAGTGAGTGTAGGCATTATAGGAGCATATAGCTTGAAATACGAGAGCAGGTCACAGCTAGAAGCTTGGGATATAATGAGGGAGTCAATAAAAGGTGTATTAAACAGTGTTGATAAGGGGATAGACCCCAGGGATATTGAACTAGTCATCGTCTCTAACTTCTCTGATGGCTATGGTAACCTACTGCATTCAGGACCTTTGGCTGTTGATTATCTGGGTAACCCGAGCGCTAAGGCCTTCAGAGTGGAGAACGCTTGTGTGAGTAGCTCTACTGCTTTATATATAGCTTATATTTTTCTAAAGGCTGGATTAGCTAGAAATGCCTTGATCGTTGGATTTGAGAAAATGAGCACTCAGCCAAGCGGGTCGGCTGCTAACGAGATTCTAGCTAAAGCCGCTCACCCACTCGAAATAGTTGCTTGAGCATCCTTTGCTGGCCTATATGCACTTATTGCTTGGTTAACCCCGTCAGCAGCATCAACATACTTGGGAGCCAGAACAAGAATACCGTTTTCGGCGAACATCGTTGCAAGGCTCCTCACGTCATCGGGCATCTGGTTAAACGCGTGAAGCAATACCAAGGCGAACTTTCTCTCGCTTCCACTTATTATAATTAGACCTGAGATATCACTGCTCCTCTCGATTTTCACGCTCATGCTTCATCTCCGAACATATAATTATTTTTTCTATTTAAATAAATCATATAGTTCCAGTTTTAACGGAGATATTTATGAGCGATTATAGGCTAAGAATAGCTATTCTTACCAGCAGGAGAGCCTACCCTATAATCAAGGAGGAGGCCGAGAAAACCGCCATATCTCTCAAAGAAGCCGTCGCGATAGACGTCTATGCTCTACCCATAGATATCGCTGGATTTTTAAGTGCTGATGGCATTGCGAAGATTATTCTAAGCAACAAGGCCTTATTGGAAAAACTCAGGTCATACGATTACATCCTTATTCCCGGAAACGTAAAGGGGGATGTCGAGGCAATAACAAAAATTACTGGGGCAAAGTGCTTCAAGGCTTCAAGTGAGCCTGGGCTTTTATTACCAGTTATTGAAGAGCTTTTAAGAGGCGGAGAACTTAGCACTGTTTTACCAGCAGAAGAGATAATTAGGGAAAACTTGCTTGAAAATGCCTATAGATACCTAGAGGAGTCTTGGAGAAAAACAAAAATAGCATTTACAATAGATGGCTTGAAGATACCCCTTAGGAGCCCTCCCTTTGTCCTAGCAGCAGAGATTCCCTACAGCTTAGATGTTGAGGACGCAATCGAATACGGACTGAGGTTTGAGGAAGAGGGTGCCGACATAGTTGTCGTAGGAGGTTCATCGCCTTTAGATGAAGAAAGGTTTTTATCAAAGATAAGAAGACTTGGAGACGAGCTTAGACAAGCTATAATTGGCGTGGATGTTGATTCCCCGAAATTAATAATTAAATCTGTAAAGGAGGGAGCAAGACTCGTCCTAACAATGACTCCGCAGAACTACATAGCTCTCAGCGAGATTAAAAAAGAAGCTGCTTTCGTTGCATCTGTATTTCCATCTAATACTATCGATGAAATAGAAGCTTACACGTCTTTTTTAAGTAAAGCGAAAAATACGGGTTTCGAAAACATTATTGTTGACCCCCTCTTAAGTACACCTAGCCACGGAATTATTAATACAATGAACAAGTACTCTGCTCTTATGGAGAGGTTGCCTGACTACCCATTCTTCGCTTGTTACGGAAATTACACTGAGCTAGCTGACGTCGACCCGCATGGAGTCATAGCGCTTCTATCTTTCATGAGCGCTGAGTTAGGAATAAGCGTCATAATGGTTACAGCGGATTCGTGGAAAACCCACGAAAGCGTTGGCGAAGCATGGATAGCACTACAAATGGCTAGCTTGTCTATACCAAGAAAATCCAACCCCCACAACATAGGCCTAGACCTACTATTATACAGAAGCAAAAAACCGTCACCAAGACCCATAATTGATGAGTCTATTCGAATACTTAAAATACCTGACGAGAAACAAAGCCCTCAATTAGATAAGTGGGGCTACATTACAGTTTGGGTCGATAATAACAATGAAGAAATCACTGTTTGTCTTCACCATTACGATGACAAGAGCAGGGACTTGTGTTATCGCGGAAAAAACGCCGAGAATCTTTACAAAACCATTCTCAGAAACCACAGCTACTTTTCACTGGAGCATGCCGCGTACCTGGGCTATGAGCTGGCCAAGGCGAATATTTCTCTCATAACCGGGAAAAGCTATGTTCAGGACAGGGAGCTTTTCGAGGACATAAGAACAAAAATTCGGAGCTACGAAAAACTTAGAATCATTAAAGAAAAATGGGCCCGCGGGGATTCGAACCCCGGACCTCCCGGTTATCAGCCGGGCGCTCCACCAAGCTGAGCTACGGGCCCAACTCATCGCTATGGCTAAATATTTTCCTAATTTCCTTATAAAATTGATTTTGCTTTAACCAAAGCTAGCCTTCGTTTCCCCAAAACGAACTTTTATCTGTGAACAAAAAAGGTCAACCAAACAATGCTCACCAATAACTGAAGCGTCGTGACGACGAATGCTTTTTTAACCCAATAAGAAAACGAAATTTTCTTTTTGTTCTGCTCCAGTATACCCAAAGCAACTATGTTGGCCGTTGAGCCAATAGGAGTGTAGTTACCTGCCATCGTGCCGCTGAAAAGCAATGCCCAGTAGAAAACAAATGGATCCCACCCAGTTACATGAGCTATACCCTTCGTTATTTCGATAAGGGTGGCTACAGCCACCACGTTATCGAGAAAAGCTGTCATTGATGATTAAATCAATATTAAAGACAACATTGTTGATAATTCAGGGTTGTATATTGCATTGGAGATTATGCTTCCTAATCGAACAGCGTATTCTCCTATCTTTATGTTGGAACCTGTGTATTCAAGCGTTCCTATCGAGGCGAAGAGTAGCATGAAAAATGTAAGCGTCCACCAGTCCACTCTTGTAGATACTATCTCTTTTGCTCTATGTCTTTCTATAAGTAAGCCTATTGATGCCCATAGGAGGGGTGCTCCTAGCAGCATAGCGTTGTGCATTGAACCTTTGGGGAGTGATAATATTTCCTCAAGAAATATTTCTAATTGATGATGCAGAATCAGCATGGTTATTGTCCCGAGGAATATAACAAAGTTTACTATTTGCTTTTTATCTACTGCAACTTTCTCTAGAGACGCCAGATTTCGTTTGTACCTAGCATCAAGCTCAGATACGTAAGGTCTCCATACAATCAAGGATAGGGCGACCGTGAGCATCAATACGATGACGCTGTTAGGGGTTGCCCACCTAATAAAATCACTGAAAGAGAACCCAGCATTAAAGGCTATCATTACCCCTATAGGGTTGCCCACAACAGTCGCGCTGCTACCCACGTTCGTAGCAATAACAGCCCCAATAACGAATGGGTAAGCAGATATCCCTAGGCGCCTCGTTATTTTCAGTATAAACGACGTTATAAACAGAATAGATGTAACCTCGTCTACCAAAGCCGCCATCAGCGCCGACAACAATAGGACGACAATGAACAGCTTCTTTCCATCATTTATATAAGAAGTAATCTTTGCAAGCAAGAAATCAAAAAAAACCCTCTTTCCTCCAGTATACCTATAACAATCATCATACCTATAAGGAAAGCTATGACATCAAGCTGAGAAAACTCGATAAAGTGCTTTATATCAAGCAGACCAAGAGCAAGTAAGAAAAATACTCCTAATAACGCGAAGGCAAGCCTATAGGACCAAAATAACAAGCTAGCGGATATGAATAATGAAAGAACTGCTATCGATACTCTCTGCTCAAAGGTAAAACCGCCAATCCCGGCTAACGTATAGATGAAGAGTGGAACAATGATTGGAGTAGCTATCTTAGCGGTATTGCTCTTCATCATAGCTAGTCATGAACAATAAACAAACCTATGTCTTAAAAATTTTTGGTATTATTCATGTTGTTAGAGTAACTTTATTTTATAGTAAATGAAAAACCAAAAGTAGAGCTTAAAGAGGTGATAATGATGAGTAGCAAGGCAGATAATGAGGCTAAGATAAAATCAGCAATAACCATGCTTATGAGAATAATAAATGATGCAAGCGTTCCGAGGAACATAAGAAGAGTCGCGACAGAGGCGGTAAACCAGTTAAGAGCGGAGAACCTCAGCCCGGGAGTTAGGGCTGCGAATGCCATACATGTTCTGGACGAAATCAGCCAGGACCCCAACATGCCTGTTCATACAAGAATAGCCATATGGAATGTTCTAAGCATACTCGAGACAGTTAAAGATTAATGTATTACTTATTTATGTAAATAGATAAAAACTTCCCTGTTTTTTGTTTTGCTCACAGTATTCTCAGCTAGTCGTTAATAAGAACACATGGAGGACCAGGAGCGGTCATGGAGACAAATAGTATCACGGTTAGAATTAGAGGACCTTACGCAACTGCGTTAACAAAGATACTCATTGATGAAGGATACGAAATTGTACAGGCATCCGAGCCCATACAAAAGAGATTCTCAGTCGCCTTTAATCCTAAACCAGCCGATGTCACTGTAAAGAGCGATGAAGAACGACCTAATACATTGTTGCTTATTGGTTCACACACAAAAACAAGTCTATTATCATCAACAATAAAGAAAAAAACAGGATTAATTTACTCTGAGGAAAGCTTAGTTGACCAATACTCAACTATTGCGTTAACAATTATCGAGAAAGGGTCTAATGGCTGCATAGGTACTTTCAGTAACTTAAAGGTTCAAGTAGAAACGGAAGAGTGTGTAGCTGGGAAGGTCTTACCAGCAGTAGTTATCACGCCGGTATTCAGACAGCAGGAAACTGTGAAAGCAAAGAAAGGGCTCGCTTTGTATACACCGCTTTACACTTTGTTCTCATGGAGACAGACGAGCATAAGCGAGCACATAAGAGACAGAAGAATCATCGATGAACTGCTTGGACTATCTCAGCAAGTCCTGAACGAGGGCCTCGGTATTAAGTGGAGTAGCAACTCCGCGTACGTCTCGTTATCTGAGCTCAAAGAAATGTTAGCAAACGATATCGATAAACTAAGAAAAATAATGAAGCAAAACGTCTTTGAGCCGGACAAAGTGATTTCTGAGGGGAGAAGAATCGTTAAGCTATACTCAAACACCCAATCTGACCTGGTAATGGATTGCGCTAGAAGCGCCGTTACTCCTACAGCCCCTGCTCATCACACATTAAAGACATTGTCGAAGGACCTTGACTTGATTATCGATTTCGCTGAGAAAACAATGGAGATTTATCCCGAGTCCTCTCAACTAATTAGGAGCGCTTTCAGAAAATTCATTAATGAGAAGCTGGTTGGAGCAAAGAAAATTTTTATTAGGCATAGAAAGCTGAACGGCAACGAGTTTCTCATAGGGCCGTTCCAAATAAGAGAGGCTGAAGAAGATATAATTATGCTTCAACGATACATCAAATCACCTGGCTACTATGATGGAATAAATGTAAAAAAGGAGCCAGGCGACATTAGTTTAACTATTACTTCTTATCAATCAAACATCGTTATGCATATATACTTTTCCATCAACGGTGAGCTAAAAGGAGTCTACGTGAACGTAAATACGCCTGTTATTTTTGGCTGGGACAGCATTATTTACGATGACCTGGAAGTAGACGTCGTTTACTCTCCTATTATGGGAGTTAAGGTTCAAGAAGAAGAGCTGCTTCGCCAGGTTTTAATGGAAGGCGGCATAAGCGATGATATACAAAACATGATACTGAGCTACGCGTACGAAATCAAAAAAAGAGTTGAAAACAACATACAATTGCTGCCTGAGCCTATTAGTTTCTATGAGAAAATAGCTCTACAGAAAGCGCAGCCAGAACTGTTAACTCAATACTTAAAACAGGAATGACACAGTTATTTAAATCCTCGTATCCTGTATAAACCGATAATGTGTCCGGGATGAGAAAGTTTATTCCAAGAACAATGGCTACGCAGCATCCAGATAACGCCGTTGTTCCTAAATGGTCAAAATGGGAGATTATCCAAGGAGACGACGAGGTATACGAGGCTTATTATAACTATTCAAAGCTTGATATAAAAGAGGTGATGTGGGACTCTGAGGGCAAAGACGTTGATTTACATGTAACGAGGAAGCTACTTGAGAGGTTCCCTGATTTCTTCAGTAAGAGTAAGTTAGGGGAGGACTATTACTTAACATACAGGCTTCCGAACCCATTAATCGAGGGAGCTGATAGAAAAGTCTTCATGGAGACCATAGAAAGCATAACAACAGCCTGTGATGTAAGCAAAGCTTTCTACGGCGATGATTCGCCCTGCCCTATCTTTGAGGTAATAATACCGATGACAACAAGTCATAAGCTTCCCGTCGCTGTCTCCCTTTACTACGAGAAAGCTGTCAAGAACAGGCAAGACATAGAACTAATAAATGGATTAAGAGTAAAAGACCTTGTAGGGCATATTTACCCAGAGAAGATAGAGGTCATACCACTAATCGAGGATATGGAATCAATTTTGAATATTAGAGAAATTGTGGGGAAAACCATTGATATGCTAAATTTAGATTACATAAGGGTCTTCATAGCCAGGTCTGACCCAGCTATGAACTATGGGTTAATACCAGCTGTTCTTCTCGCGAAGATAGCTATCAGCGAGCTTTTCGCACTATCATGCGAAGAGGGAAAGGATATCTATCCAATCATAGGTGTTGGGTCCCTTCCATTCAGAGGCGGGTTAACCCCCCTAAGTGTCGAAGACAACTTAAGGGAGTACTCCGGCTTCTACACCTTCACTATTCAGTCAGCTTTTCGATATGATTATAGCGAGGACACGGTTATCCAGGCCGTTAGAAAAATAAATCAGAGCACTCCCGGTAAACCAAAAGTTATTGATAAATCGGATATTGAGGTACTACTGAGAATAATAAACAAGCTTGTCCCTGAGTATCAACTCAGAATCGAGGCTTTATCATACCAATTATCTCTGGTGGCTGAGCTAATTCCGAGAAGAAGAGCCAGAAAGCTACATGTAGGTTTATTTGGTTACCCACGCTCCATGGGAAAAATCAGGCTTCCCAGAGCCATCCCCTTCGTGGGAAGCATGTACTCAATTGGGCTGCCACCAGAGATAATTGGTATAAGCGCGCTGGACAGGCTCAGTGAAGAGGAATACTCACTACTAAAGGAACTATACGTAAACCTCGAGCAAGACTTGGCTAGAGCTTTTCAGTACTACTCACCGAACACTCTTCAATACATAACCAAAATCATACAGTTGCCGGATGATGTATACAGAAAGATTCTTATAGACTACAAATACGTAGAAGAAAAAATAAAGCTAAAAGAAAATGAAGGATTCGAGGAAAAAAAGCACACCGTCTTAAGCGAGCTATTACTATTGTGCCTAAAGGAAAAAAGAATAGAGGAAGCAAAAAAATACATAGAAGAAATGGCAATTCTGCGAAAAAGCCTTGGATAACAAATCAATGGCAGAGCATTAATTACAGCTTATAACTCGATTTTTAGATAGGAATCTTTTCTAAAAAAGGAATAATTCCTATTTTATGTTTATACTGAGTACCAGTATACATGGTACAAACAGGCTTGTTGAAAACGCTATTGTTGATTGCATAGTCTTCAGAGAAATAGCTAGTAGAAACGCGGCTAGAAGAATATAACTAGCCCCATATATAATTTTTAAATCCCAATTTATTCATCTCTTAGCAAAACGGGTCTTAGTTCTGATATTCATAATTAACAAACTGTTTTTAAGCTCTGACTGGCGATTTTTATATAGCTGTGCGGGGGTGCCCGAGCATGGTCAAAGGGGCGGGACTTAGGCTCCCGTGGCGGAGGCCTGCGTGGGTTCAAATCCCACCCCCCGCACCACAAAATTAGATGAAAGAGTTATTGTTCCACTGTAGATGCTTTATTTATAACGAATAACGCGCACGGATTTCGTGGAAAGCTGCTTCCTTGTTGTTGCATAGTTATGGTTTTTGTCTTTGCAACAACAATAATTATCATAGATAAGCAGGAGAATGGTGAGAATGATTTTATGCTAACAAGAGTTGCTAAGGTAAACCCTATACAGCCAGAGAGAACCCTAATTGCTGAGGCAGCCGAGGTTATAGTTAAGGGTGGTTTAGTCGCATTCCCAACAGAGACTGTTTATGGTCTGGGGGCAAATGCATTCAACGATGATGCTGTTAGGAAAATTTTCGCTGTTAAGAACAGGCCGCCGGATAACCCATTGATTGTTCATATATCAGATTTAGAGATGATTCATCGAGTTGCTTTGGATGTGCCAGAGAAAGCTTGGAAACTGATAGAAAAAGCTTGGCCTGGCCCTCTTACGGTTATATTAAAAAAGAGGCGAGAGGTCCCCAAAGCTGTTACAGGCGGGCTCGATACAGTTGCCGTCAGGCTGCCTGGACACCCCGTGGCTATTGAGCTCATAGAAACTGCTGGTACCCCCATCGCTGCTCCGAGCGCCAATCTGTCCGGCAGGCCATCGCCAATTACAGCTGAACACGTGATAAAGGACCTGTGGGGAAAAATAGACATGATAATAGACGGTGGGGAGACATTTTTTGGCGTGGAATCAACCGTTGTTAACGTTCTCCATGACCCACCTGTTCTTTTGAGGCCCGGACCTGTCGGTGTTGAGGAAATAGAGGCTATAATTGGAGAAAAAATAGTAGTTCCAGAATGGGCTAGAGGCTACGCAGAGCAAACAGTCCCGGAAAGCCCAGGAATGAAGTATAGGCACTACTCACCGGTAACCCCAATCATACTTGTTGAGGCTTATCCCGGCAATCGTGAAGGAATGATTAGAAAAATCAAAGAAATAGCTAGAGAAGAGAAGAAAAAGAAAAGAAAAATAGTTGTAATCACCAGTAGCGAGAATAATAGGTTATATGAGGAGGAAGGCATAAGAACAGTTGTTATTGGCTCTTCAAAAAATCTGTATGAAGTAGCCAGAAACCTGTACAGAGTACTACGAGAAATAGATGAGCTTGAGGTTGATATCGCTATAAGCGAGAGCTTTGATGAGAAAGGAATAGGACTCGCGATAATGAACAGATTAAGAAAAGCCTCAACATTGATACTGAAGGTTTAACGATATTCTTTAGAAATAAACATGCTATTTAATACCGTTTGTCCCTAACACATTACTGCTTAATAACCAATCTTCTTCTCGTAGATGTTTTCACCAAGCTCACGACGTGTTTAAGTAAAGGACTACTTGTTTTTACATATAGTCTTTGCTCATCAGTTAGGAAAGCCTCTTTTACCTTAACGCCAATAATTTCGAAAAGCTCTTTTTCATCTTCTATCTCCGGCAGATTAGACGTGTTGCCACATGGGCCATAATCACACATATAGCATGATTGACTGTGAGATGCTACGTTAGCAGCACACGCCGCTGGGTAAACCACGAATCCAAGGGACTCCGCGGCTCTTTTCATAGCTTGTTTAAGGTCGCTGGCATAAATTGGACTCAACCTCGACCTATCCATTGACTTCGCTCTGCTTTTAATCTCATTGCTTAGAACTGGTAGGCCAAGCTTGTCTATCTTGCTCATAATCCAGGTATTAATCATCAACGAGCCTAGAACCAGCTCTTTTATGCCAAATCTGAGTGACTCTCTCAAAAGAATCTCGTTTTCTTTATCTGTTACTCCCGGGAGAATAGGCCTTATGAAAACCGAGGTCCTCAATCCAATGGAATTCAAGTAATGGGCATTGTTTAGCCGCTCTATTGGGGGCGGAGCGCGTGGCTCGAGTAGGTTAGCCATGTTAATTGAGGTAATAGAAATAAGCACGCTTAGGTAGGGATCCCCCATTGACAATATTTTTTCGGATATCTCCGGCCTTATTATCATCTTTGTGGACACTTGTTGTGGGTTGCCCAGCTCTTTGTTAATCCAGTACATATATTCAATTGTTTTCGCTGTGACCTCCTCGTTTAGAAAGCACTCCGTTATGCTGCCTAGAGCTATGAATGTCCCCCATTTACCTGGGAGGAAATGAGGGTTTAAGGATAAAGCCGTGACTAGCTCAGGCCCGCCTAGTTTATTGACTTCAATGCCCTTTTTGGTGTTGGGCTTAACATAACAGTATATACAACCAAGCGTGCATCCATAAGCAGGATGAATAGTCATTCCGCAAGGCCTGGGCTAGTCACG
>WYEB01000044.1_pt1 | contig 55409 bp, 50 predicted proteins | sample 6343061 | NCBI WGS metagenome assembly WYEB01 (sample SAMN13812332, study PRJNA600296) | hot springs metagenome | biome: ENVO:00000051; feature: ENVO:00002007; isolation source: sediment sample from Evening Primrose shelf | place: USA: Yellowstone National Park, Evening Primrose Hot Spring ... | reverse complement strand
AGCTTGAGGAGAGGCTTTTAAGCATTCCCTGGAGCATGAGGGAAGGACGGGAGTTTCTACGCTACTTTTTGGGCTCGGCTGAGGAGTGCCAACCTGATAAACAGGGAAGACTGCTCCTGCCTCAGGCTTTGCGCGAGGAATACAACCTTGACCACGAGGTTTGCCTGCTTGGGATGCTAAACTACTTTGAAATTTGGCATCCAGAAAGGCTAAGGGAAAGGTTTAAGGATATTAAGGAAAACTTTTATCAGATCCTCGAGACGGTAAACCCCTACTTTGCAGACGGAAAAGCAGGCTCATCATGAGCCAGTTTTACTTAAAGAAGTTTTAGAGGGGCTTGATGTTAAAGAGGGTGGTGTCTATGTTGACGGGACGGTTGGTCTTGCAGGGCATAGCCTTGCCATTCTTGAAAGGTCTTCTCCTACCGGGTTTCTTTACGGTTTTGAATGGAACGAAGAAACTTATGACATCGCCCTTGAGAGGCTAAAACCTTATGAAGGCAGGTTTAAGCTTTATAAAGAGAACTTTGCCAAAATCCCTGAAATTTTAAACCAAGAGGGGGTTTTAGCTGATGGTGTGCTTCTTGACCTTGGTGTTTCCTCCTTTTTGCTTGAGGGCGTGGGACGAGGCTTTAGTTTCAAAAGAGATGAGCCCCTTGACATGAGGATGAGCCAAACCTTAGGAATAACCGCTTCAGATGTGTTGAATAGGCTTAGTTTGTCTGAGTTAGCAAAGGTTTTTGAAGAGGGAGAGGTGCCAAAGGCTTTTTTCTTTGCCAAGTTTATCTGCGAACAAAGGAAGCGTGCCCCCTTCACGAGGACTGTAGATTTAGTCCAAGCGGTTAAAGCCTTCTACAAGGGGAGGCGTGATTTAAACGACCTCTTAGCCGTCGTTTTTCAAAGCCTTAGGATAAAGGTTAATAAGGAGCTTGAAAACTTAGAAATAGCTTTGAAAGGAATCCCATCTATCTTGAAGAAAGGGGGGAGGTTAGCGGTTATCTCTTTTCATTCTCTTGAAGACCGGCTGGTCAAACTTTCCTTCAGGAATGACCCAAGGTTTAAGGTTTTGACAAAGAAGCCCATTACTCCAAGCCCCGAGGAGGTAAGGCGCAACCCTCGGGCTCGAAGCGCAAAACTCCGTATAGCAGAGAGGGTATAGCCATGGCCGGAAAGGTATACACAGTAAAACCTGGTGGCTCTTTTATGAAAGAAAATTTGCGCCCCTCTCGAGAAAGTAGAGAGATGCTTAAACCAACCGTCTCAAAACCGAAAGCCCGCTCAGAAGAAAAGGGGGAAGAAAGCTTACGAGAGGTTCTGATTGATTATATAGAAAAGGGCGCGCTCCTTTTTTTAACCGTTCTTTTTCTGGTTGTATCCGTCTTCTTTGCCCACAAACTTTATCAATACTTCATGGTAAGGGTAGAAAAGAATAAGCTTTCTCAAGAGAACGTTTATCTAACTTCAGAACTAACAAGGTTAACCTCAAAGGAGATGCTTGAAGAAAAGGCTAAAAAGCTTGGGCTTAGACCACCAACAGAAAAGGATATCATAAGGGTGCCCTGATGAAAAGGGGAAGAAGGCTATTCCCTTGGGTGTGCATTTTTTGTTGTTTTGTTTTTATAATTTTATATATTACAACGGTAAAGAGTAGCCCCATTGAGAGGGTTCTAACTAAAAGAGGCTACATCCTTGACCGCGAAGGGAACCCCTTAGTTATCTCCCGAGACCATTACCGAGCCTATCTCCTTATTAAAGGAAAGGCGATGATAGGGGATGACCTTTCCCCAGTGGTGCGAAAGTATCTTGCCCAAGGGGTAAACCTACCTGAGAAGGGAGTTTTCCTTCTTTCCGATTCCTTAACCCAAGAGGAAGCAGAACTTTTAAAACGGGAAGATAATGTCTTCGTGGAATGGAGCTTTGAAAGAAAGGTTATCTATCCAGGTTTAGAAGCTTTGGTTGGGAGAGTTAGCAATCAAGATGGGGTAGCAGGCTTGGAAAAGGCTTTTGATGATAGTCTAAAGCAAGGGAAAAGCCTCCAGGTTTCCCTTTCGCTTGACACAATAAAAAGGATATCAAACTTAGGGAGAAAAACAAAAGATTTAGAAGAAATCCTTGTTGCTAAGAGAAACGGAGAGTTGCTCGCTTTCTATTCTCTCTTTACCACCCCCTTTTTTGAGAAAACTTTCCTTCTTCCACCCTACCTTCTTCCTTCTTATGAATTTTCAACCCTTGAATGGGAATTTGGAAAGCAAGAGGTTAAAAAGGATGGAGAGTATCTTAGGATAACACCTCTTCATTTGGTGCAGGCTGAGCTAAGAAGGATAAACGGAGAGAACACAAGGTTGACGGTTTTGCCAAGGTTTGGGGCTGAAGAGGCAACCATAAAAGAGGCAACCATAAAATCTTCAGGTTCTTCCTCTCAAGAAGCAAAGGAAGAAATCTTAGTTCTTCCCTCGCAAGAAAAATCTATCCATCTCCTATCGGGAAGGGAGCGGGTTATCTTGGTTGTTAGAAACGGGGTCGAGCCCCGTAACCTTTTACCCCTTTTTAAGGATAGCGGCGTCTTGAGATGAAACGGCTAAAGGACCTTTTGTCGAGAGATGAGATTTTGGAAGATTATATGGTAAACTGGGATGAGGAGATAACAGGAATTTCTGACCATTCGCAAAGCGTAAAAAAGGGATATATCTTTGTTGCAAGGCGGGGCACAAAGCTAAACGGAAAAGAATTCATACCGGAAGCCATCAAAAGAGGGGCAAAACTTATCATTCAGGAAGATAGCATTGACTTAGACCTTTATGCCCCTCAGATTAGGCTTAAAGATTTTAAGGAAACCTTAGGAAAGCTCCTTTCCCGCTTTTATGACCATCCTCAAAACTCGATCACTCTGGTTGGGATAACGGGCACAAATGGAAAGACTTCATCTACCTTTTTTATAAAAGCCTTAAGCTCTGCCCTTGGAGTAAAAAGCGGCTACATTGGGAGCATCTATTACGATGTTGGGGAGGTTTTGCCATCACGGGAGACAACGCCCTCAAGCTTTGTGCTTTTTCCTTTTTTAAAAAAAGCAAAAGACTTGGGGATAAAGCTTGTTGCCCTTGAGGTTTCTTCCCATGCTTTGGACCAAGATAGGATCTTTGGGCTAAACTTCTCAGCTTGCGGGTTTACCAACCTTTCAAGGGACCACCTTGACTACCACGGAGACATGGAATCCTATTTTCAAGCAAAGAAAAAGCTCTTCACAAAGTATCTTAAGGAGGATGGGGTAGCTATAATCTCCTTTGAGACAGAATACGGAAGAAGGCTCTTTAAGGAGCTAAAGACTTCTCGACCAGCGTTACGACTTATCTCTGTAAACGATGACTTTTTCCGAGTAGCCTTAATTCGAAGAACGCCCTTCCTTGAGCTAACTATGGAAATAGCTGGAAAGACTTATAATGTGAAGACAAGGCTTGTTGGCGATTTTCAAGCTAAAAATCTTGGGGTTGCCTTGGGGGTTCTCTATGCCCTTGGTTTTCCTGTGGATGACCTTGTGAAAGCTTTACCAAACCTTACCAATCCACCGGGTAGGCTTGAGCTCGTTGGTGAGAAGGATGGAGCCTATGTGTTTGTTGACTATGCTCATACACCTGACGCCTTAAGGTCTGCTTTAGAGAGCTTAGCTCCTCTTCAAAGAAATAGGCTAATCGTTCTTTTTGGTTGTGGGGGAAATCGGGATGCCGGGAAAAGACCACTTATGGGCAAGGTTGCTGAAGAACTTTCTGACCTTATCATCCTAACCTCAGACAACCCAAGGTTTGAAGACCCAAAGATGATTATCGAAGACATAAAAAAAGGACTAACGGGAATAAAGCCCTGTTATGTGTGGGTCGATAGGGAGGAGGCTATCAAGTCTGCCCTTGAAATGCTAAGGGCTGGGGATGTACTCCTTATAGCAGGGAAGGGGCATGAGGATTACCAAGAGGTGCAGGGGAAAAGGATCCCTTTTTCTGACCGAGAGGTAGTAAAGAGGCTTTTATCGGAGATTAAAGGCTAAGAGGGGACAAATGATTGCGAGGAGGGTTCTATCTACTGAGGATGTAGTTCGGGCAACGAAAGGGATTCTCTTAAACGGAGATATGGGCATTACTTTTTCCGGGGTAACCACTGATTCAAGGAATGTTGAACCAGGCTTTCTTTTCTTTGCGTTAAAAGGTAAAAGGTTTGACGGACACGAGTTCATAAAAGAAGCCATAGCAAGCGGGGTAAAAGGAGCGGTTGTTGAGCGCATGCCTGATTACCTAAGATGGGACGACCTACCGAGGGATGTCTCAATCATCCTGGTTAAGGATACCCTTTATGCCCTGGGTGAGCTTGCAAGGTATGTTCGTAGCCTTGATAGCTATAAAGTAATCGCCATAACAGGCTCCTGCGGAAAAACGACAACCAAAGAGATGACCTATCAGATCCTTTCTAAATTTTATAAATGTGGAAAGAACGAGGCAAACTTCAACAACCTAATCGGCGTCCCAATGACCATTCTTGCCCAGGATAGGGATAAGGATTGGGTAATCCTTGAGATAGCAACGAACTCACCAGGTGAAATAGCAAGGCTTACAGAAATTACCAACCCAGACCTTGGAGCTATTACTTGTGTTTATGCCGCCCATCTTGAGGGATTAAAAAGCCTTGAAGGGGTCTTGGAAGAGAAAACCTCCCTTTTTGCTAAGATGAAAGAAGACGGCACGATCGTCTATTTTTACGACCAGGAAAACCTTCGCGAAAGAGCTAAAAACTTCCCTCAAACTAAGATTAGCTTTGGTTTTGAAAAGGGGGCAGACCTTTGGATAGAGAGGTTTGAAGAGGTTGAAGAGGGAGCAAAGATAAGTTTGGTTTGGTCTGAGAAAAAGAGGGAAGTCTTTGCTAAGCTAAAAGGTAGGCATCAGGTCTTAAACCTTTCTGCAAGCATAGCCATTGCCCTTGGGACAGGCTTAGAGTTTGAAGAGGTCTGCGAGAAATTACCAGAGATAGAGGAGTTCTACAGTAGGCTTAAAGTCATAAAGACTGAAAATTTGGTCGTCCTTGATGATACCTACAACGCAAACCTTGGTTCTATGGCTGTAGCCCTTGAGTATCTTGAAAATTTTCCAAAAGGGGATTTTAGAAAGGTTGCCATACTTGGCGATATGAAGGAGCTTGGGGAGTTTGCTAAGTCAGCCCATCAAAGTATCGGGGAGCTTGCTGGAAAAGTTGCGGATTTTGCCATTTTTGTGGGTGAGCATGCCCAAGACTATAGAGCTGGGTTTGGGAAGGGCGATTGCTTGACCTTTGAGACAACTGAGGCCTTGTTAGAAGCTTTAAAGCAAGGGAAGATTGACCTTTCTCGGTGTGTGGTTTTAGTTAAGGGGTCGAGGGCTATGGGGATGGAAAGGGTCGTTTTGGCTTTGCTTGAGGGAGGAAGATAGGGCATGTTTTACCACCTTCTTTATCCGCTTTCTGAATGGATAAGCGTGTTTAATGTTTTTAAATACATCACCTTTCGGATGATCTATGGTTCCATCTTTGCCTTTTTGCTTGTTTATTTTCTTATGCCAAGGTTTATAAAGTTTATGAAGGAAAAGCAGTTTGGTCAGGTTGTGAGGGAGGAGGGTCCTTCGCATCATATGGTTAAGACCGGAACCCCTACGATGGGTGGAGTTGTCATCATCCTTTCGGTGGTCATTTCCTCGCTCCTTTGGTGCAACCTTACCAATCCTTTTGTCTGGCTTGCCCTTTTTGTGCTTCTCTTCTTTGGGCTTGTGGGATTTGTAGATGATTACCTAAAGATCAAGCGCGGAAAAAACCTTGGTCTTACGGGAAAACAAAAGCTCCTACTTCAGGCTCTTGGTGTTTTGATCTTTTATCTTTTTCTTTTTGAAGTCTTGGGGTTTAGCACAACTCTTAACCTACCCTTCTTTAAAAAGGTTGTCTTAGACCTTGGGATTTTTTACCTTGTCTTTTCGCTCCTTGTTATGCTTGGAAGTTCTAATGCGGTAAATCTAACGGATGGTCTTGATGGGCTTGCTATTGTTCCCTTCTGCGTTGTGGCCGGGGTATATCTTGTCTTTGCTTATGTGTCTGGGCATGTTAAGTTTTCCCAGTATTTATTCTTACCTTACATCCCCTATGCCGGAGAGTTAGCCATAGTTTGTGCCATCCTCGGCGGGGCTGGGCTTGGTTTCTTGTGGTATAACTCCCATCCAGCAGAAGTTTTTATGGGGGATGTTGGGGCTTTAGGGCTTGGAGGGGTGATGGGAGCTATAGCCATCATGGTGAAGCAGGAGTTTATGCTGCTTCTTGCTGGAGCTATTTTTGTTGCTGAAGCCCTCTCAGTAATCCTTCAGGTAGGATACTTTAAGCTTACAGGCGGAAAAAGAATATTTAAGATGGCGCCCCTTCATCATCATTTTGAACTACTTGGCTGGAAGGAAAATAAAGTGGTGGTTAGATTTTGGATAATTTCTGTGATTTTTGGGCTTTTAGCCCTTAGCACCTTGAAGATAAGATAAGGAAGAGCCATGGATGTTAGAGGGAAAAAAGTAGTGGTAGTAGGCTTTGGCAAGAGCGGGCAATCTGCGGTTAGGCTCCTTTTGGTTAAAGGGGCAAATGTAGTGGTAAGCGAGTCCAAACCAAAGGAGGAGCTTCCACCCTCTATGGTTTCTTCCCTTGAGGTTCAAGGGGTAGTTTTTGAGGCTGGAGCCCACCGGGAAGAAACTCTCAGAAAAGCTGACCTTGTGGTTGTAAGCCCAGGTGTTCCGCAAGAAGTTTATCTTCCTGCTTTGCGGGCGGGGGTTCCTGTTATCTCTGAGCTTGAATTAGCCTGGTCCTATCTTTCAGAGGATGAAAAAAAGAGAACCGTTGCCATAACGGGAACAAACGGAAAAACTACGACCACAGCCATGGTCTCAGACCTCTTTAAGTTTGCCGGAGAAAAGGTGTTTACCGGTGGAAATTACGGGATACCTTTTTCGGACTATGTGGTCTCAAATGTTAAGGTTGATAGGATTGTGCTTGAGGTGTCAAGCTTTCAGCTTGAAAGAATAGAAACCTTTGCCCCAAAAGTTGGCGTCCTTCTAAACATAACCCCAGACCATCTTGAAAGGTATCGAGACCTAAAGGAGTATGCCTACTACAAATACAGACTCTTTGAAAATCAAACTCCGGAGGACTTTGCCATCTTAGCAAAAGCATTGCCCTACTTTGAAGATTTTAAAGGGATGGTTAAAGGGGAAACGCTTTTCTTTGGGGAAAGGCAAGAAGCAGGTGTCTCTGGCTACCTAAAGAACGGGTATGCCATCTTAAAACCCTTTGGGGAAGAGGAAGTTTATTCCCTCCATAAATTTAAGCTTCTTGGGGTGCATAACCGGTTGAACCTTCTTTCAGCCCTTCTTGTGGGGAGGGTCTTTGGGGTTAGCAAGGAGGTAGGCCAAAGGCTTATAGACAACTTTATTGGCTTTCCTCATCGGATTGAGTTTGTGGGGACCTTTGGAGGGGTCCACTTTATTAACGATTCCAAGGCTACAAATGTTGACGCAACTCTTCAGGCTTTAAGGGGCTTGCCTTCTCCCATTATTTTAATCCTTGGTGGGAGACATAAGGGCGGCTCTTATGCGCCGCTTATCCCCCTAATCAAAGAAAAGGTAAGAGTTCTTATCCTTATGGGAGAGGCAAGATGGATTATAGCTGATGAGCTTGCAAATCTTGTTGAAACCTATGTGGTGGAAGACCTTCCTTCTGCTTTAGCCGTAGCCTTTAAGACAGCAAAGCCAGGGGATACAGTCCTTCTTTCTCCAGCCTGCTCAAGCTTTGATCAATTTAAGGATTATGCGGAAAGGGGCGAGGTTTTTAGACAGCTTGTCTTAGAGTATGCCCCAAAGTATCTTGGAAAAAAGGAAGAGGGAGTGGTGTATCATTGAGATGGATGGTTGTTGCCGGAGGAACTGGGGGGCACATCATGCCTGGGCTTGCCTTGGCTGAAGCCCTTCTTGAAAAGGGAAGGGAGGTTGTTTTTGTAGCCGGCTCTCGCCCTATAGAGAAGAGAATTCTTAAAGATAAGCCCTTTCCGGTTTATCATCTTGAGGTTGAAGGCTTTGTCGGAAGGTCTTTGCCAAGAAAAATAATTGCCCTTTTTAAACTTGGTCTTGCCTTTTTACGGTCTTTACAGCTTATTAAACACCTTAACCCTCAGATTATCTTTGCCGAAGGGGGTTATGTTTCTATACCCGTCGTTTTAGCTGGGAAGCTACTTGGGAAAAGGCTTGGGCTACATGAGCAGAACGCTATCCCTGGCGTGGCAAACAAGCTTCTTTCCCGTTTCGTTGACAGGGTGTTCATCTCCTTCCCTGAGAGCAAAGATTATTTCCCGAAGGATAAGGTAGTTTTTAGCGGGAATTTTGTCCGAAGGTCTCTTTTTAAGAAAAAAGAGGACAAGAAAGAAGATGTTTGTCTTCTCATCTTGGGGGGTAGCCTTGGGGCAAGGTTTATAAACGAGCTTTCTTTAGAAGTCTTGCCAAGGCTTCTTGAAGAGTTCCCAAATCTAAGGGTTATCTGGCAGACTGGGCTTGATGATTATGAAAGGGTAAAGAAAAGGTTTAATGAAGAAGCCTTCGGCGGGAGGGTTAAGATTTTGCCTTTTATCGATGATATGGGATCTGTTTACAGCGAGGCAGATTTTGTGCTAAGCCGAGCTGGGGCAAGCACCATCGCTGAGCTTTGCGCCCTTGCGATACCTGCCCTTTTTATACCCTTTCCTTATGCTACGCACAACCATCAAGAGAAAAACGCAAAGGCGTTGGTTGAAGCTGGCTGCGCCTTTATGCTAAGGCAAAGCGAAGCTACACCGGAGAGAGCCTTAAGCCTTTTGAGGTCTGCCCTTTCTCAAAAGGAACTTAGGGTTAAAATGGGAAGAGCGATGAGAAAGTTTTTTGACCCTCAAGGCTTAGAGCGAGCAATTGCTGAGATGGAAGCTTTAGTTGAAAGGAGATAAGGCATGCTTGAGAAGAAGAGAAAAATCCATTTCGTGGGTATAGGCGGCGTAGGGATGAGCGGTTTAGCTCTTATTCTCCATAAGATGGGGCATGAGGTTTCAGGATGCGACCTCTCAGACAGCAAATACTTGGAAAAGGTCCGCGGAGCTGGGATCCCCGTTTTTCTTGGGCATCATCCCTCTCATCTTGAGGGGGTTGAGATAGTGGTTTATTCTTCAGCTGTTTCTCTCGACCATCCCGAGCTTAAGCAAGCTCGCGAGCTTGGGTTATGGGTTATACCAAGGGCTAAGATGCTCGCTGAAGTGATGAGCGTTCATCCAAAGAGCATCGTTGTTGCTGGCTCTCACGGAAAGACTACGACAACCTCCATGCTTGCTGAGCTTCTCTGCAAGCTTGGGCTAAAACCTACCGTGGTTGTGGGGGGGATCGTTAACAACCTGCAAAGCCATTCCTTACTCGGGGAAGGAACCTACCTTGTAGCCGAGGCTGATGAAAGCGATGGCTCTTTTCTCTACTACAACCCTTACATTACTATCATCACGAACATCGACCGGGAACACCTTGATTTTTACGCCGACTTTACCGCCATAAAGAAGGCTTTCCAAAGCTTTATCTTGAGGACAAGCCCTGAGGGTAGAGTTATCCTTTGCGGAGATGACCCTGGTATTAGGGAAACGGTTGCTGAGCTTTCTTTACCTTTTATCTTCTACGGTTTAGGCGAGGAGAACGAAGTTAGAGGAAAAGTTTTAAGCGATACCGCTTATCCAGAGGTTGCCGTATACCATGGAGAGGAATTTCTTGGGGTTCTAAAACTTCAAGTTCCAGGGCTTCATAATGTTCAGAATGCCTTGGGTGTCATCGCCTGCGCCTTAGTTTTAGGCTTACCCATCCCGGAGGTTTTATCTGTCCTTTCTCAGTTTAGGGGAGTAAAGAGGAGGCTTGAGCTGAAGGGAATAGCCCAAGGTGCCCTAATCTATGATGACTATGCTCATCATCCAAGGGAGATAGAGGTTAGCTTAAAAGCCTTAAAGAAAAAACATCCGGATAAACGCCTAATTCTTCTCTTTCAGCCCCATAGATACACCCGAACCAAAGCCCTTTGGGAAGACTTTCTTTTAGTGTTGAAGGAGCCTGATATCCTGATCCTTACGGATATCTATCCGGCAAGCGAAAAGCCGATATCAGGAGTGTCTGGGGAGGCTTTCTATCAAGCGGTAAAAGAAATTCGTAAAGAAAAGCCTACCTTCTATGCTGAAAAAAGCAAGGCTTTAGAGGTGGTTAAAACGCTTCTTTCTCCAGGCGACCTCTTTGTGACCATGGGTGCAGGGGATGTGTATAAAATCGGAGAAGCCCTTTTGAGCGCAACAGAAGAGAGAGATGGGAAAGCCCTTTCAGCTTAAGATATTTGAAAAGTTTTTGAAGGAGAAGGGCATAGCTTACAAGGTGGATGAGCCTTTAGCTAAGCATACTACTATAAGAATAGGCGGTCCGGCAAGCTTTATGGTTTTTCCAAAAAAGGAGGATGAGCTTCTTGAAATAGTAAAAAATGCCACGGAGCTTGATATACCTTGGTATGTAGTGGGAGGAGGTAGCAATCTTCTTTGTGCTGATGAAGGATACTCTGGGGTGGTGATAAACCTAAGGAATATGAAGGGGATAGCCGAGAGGTCATTTGCTCCAGATGCCACTTTATTTCTTGAGGCTTTATCCGGGACTATGGTTGGCGAGGTAATAAGCTTTGCCAGGAAAAAGGGCTACTCTGGGCTTGAGTTTTTAGCTGGGGTTCCGGCAACGGTTGGTGGTGCGGTGCGGATGAACGCAGGAGCCTACGGAAGAAGCTTTTCCATGCTTGTGAGGAGGGTAAAGCTCCTTAAAGACGGGAAAATAGAAGATTATGAACCAAAGGATAGCGATTGGACTTATCGGTCCTTTAGCAAAGAAGGCATAGTAGTCTCCGCAACCCTTGAGTTAGTAAAATCTAATCCAGAAGAAATCGAAAGAAAATTGAAGGAAATCTACTTTAAAAGGAAGGCAAGCCAGCCCTTAGCTGAGAAAACCTTTGGGTCTGCCTTTAAAAATCCGCCCTGTTGTTATGCTGGAAAGCTGATCGAAGATTGCGGGCTTAAAGGTTTTAGGGTCGGTGGGGCAAAGGTTTCGGAAAAGCATGCGAACTTTATCGTAAACCTTGGCTCAGCAACGGCAAAAGATGTTTTAGCCCTGCTTAGGGAGGTGCAAAAAAGGGTTTGGGAAAGGTTTAGTATCATGCTTGAGCCGGAGGTAAAGTTTTTAGGATGCAGTATGTAAAAGAACTTTGGCAAACAAAGAAAAAACTATTTTTAGCCCTTACTTTTAGCTTGCTTGGAATAGTGCTTGCTGGGCTTTTGCTCTATGCCCTATATTTTACTCGGCTTTTTGTGCTTAAAGAGATAAAAGTCTATGGAAATGTTAAGGTTAGCAAGGAAGACATTTTAAGGATGCTTGATTTAAAGGGTGGGGAGATACTATATCGTTTAGACTTAGCCCAATTGAGAGAAAGGTTAAAAAAACATCATCTAATTGAAGATGTTATGCTCAGAAGACAACTTCCTTCGACCCTTGAAGTGCAGGTTAAAGAGAGGTCACCCCTTGCCATCTTAGTTAAGAACAATAAAGGTTATCTTATAGACCGTAAAGGTGTTATCTTATCTGAAGCTAATCCAAATGACATCTTATACTACCCTTATGTGATTATGGAAGATGAAAAGAATAAAGATATCTTTTTCAATTTTTTAGCCTGGCTAAAACAGAATAAGAAGTATCTACCCGTGTATGAAAATCTGCAGAAGATCCTTTTGACAAAGGATAAGATCGTTCTAAACACCAAAAGTCATATAACTATCTATTTACCACTTACAACTGCTAACGAATTATTTACGCTTTATTCCTATCTTGACAGGATCATGACCTACATATATGATAACCACTTGGAAGACCGGGTAGAATTGATTAGACTTGATTATCCATTTGGTCGAGCTTTGGTAAAATACAGAAGTATTTAGGGGTGGTTTAAATGAGCGGTGGTGCTTATTTAGTGGTTGATGTTGGGACAACCAAGGTCTGCGCCCTTGTAGGGGAGATTAAAGGGAATGAGCAGTGGGTAACAGGTATAGGTTTTGTGCCTTCAAGCGGTTTGAAAAAGGGGACGATTGTCAACCTTGAAGAGGCAACTTCAAGCATCAAACAGGCTATCGAAAAGGCTTTAGTCCAGGCTAAACAGACCCCGCAGGTGGTGCTGGCAAGCATTGCCGGAAGCCATGTGAAGACCTGGACTGGTATGGGTGTTGTAGTTTTAAAAAATCGGGAGGTAACTCCTGAGGATGTTGACGAGGTTATTCAAGCAGCTCAATCCATAGACCTTCCTCAGGATCAGATGATACTCCATGTGATCCCTCAGGAGTTTGTGGTTGACAATTTAAGGGGGGTTCAGCAGCCCATTGGGATGTCTGGGGTAAGGCTTGAGGCTCATGTGCAGTTGATCACTGCCCAGCGCTCTCAGGTGCAAAACCTTCTTCGCTGTTTCGAAAACTTAGGGATCGAGGTTTCGGCTGTCCTCTATCAAGGGTTAGCCTCTGCAGAGGCTGTTTTAACGCCAGAAGAAAAAGACCTTGGGGTACTTATCATAGACCTTGGTGGTGGAACTACAGACTTTGCGGTTATCCAGGAATATGTCCTTAAGTATGTAGGCTCAATACCTGTAGGCGGTGAAAACTTAACGAACGACTTAGCCATCGGACTTCGCACCACTAAAACGGAGGCGGAACGAATCAAGATAGAGAAAGGGGTTTGCCTTAGAGAGCTTGTTGATGAGCAAGAAGAAGTTGAGGTCCCAGGGGTTGGGGCGAGACCTTCAAGAAGGATAAGCAGGAGGGTTCTTGCTGAAATATTAGAGCTAAGGATGAAGGAAATACTGGAGCTGGTAGACCAGAATATTTCCAAGAATGTGGATAAAAGTCTTTTGACAGGCGGTGCGGTCTTAACCGGAGGTTCAGCCCTTCTACCTGGTCTAATCTATCTGACAGACCAGATTTTAGACCTTCCGACGAGGATTGGCTATCCTGTTAAGCTAAAAGGGCTTGGAGAGGAGATAAATCATCCTCAATTTGCCACAGCGGTCGGAATGCTTGTTTATGCCTTTCAAAACTATCAACTCGAAGAAATTAAAACATCTAAGGGGAAAGGGATTTTACAGAAGCTCAAGGAGTGGATTAAAGGATTTTAAAATTCTAAAGGAGGAAGGAAGATGGGTTTAGCCTTTGAGATGGTAGATGAAGAAATAAGGCTTCAACCTATCATCAAGGTGATAGGCGTCGGTGGTGCTGGAGGGAACGCAGTTGCTCATATGATAAAAAAGGGAATAAGTGGAGTGGAGTTTATTTCAGCAAACACAGATTACAAAGTTCTTTCTCTTAATCCAGCACCCATTAAGGTCCATCTTGGAAAGAACCTAACCCGAGGGCTTGGAGCCGGTGGAAAACCTGAGATTGGAAGAAGGGCTTGCGAAGAGAGCGAAAGGGAGATTAGGGACTGTTTGAGGGATGCGGACATGGTTTTTATCGCTGCCGGAATGGGTGGTGGCACAGGAACAGGGGCAGCTCCAGTTATAGCAAGGATCTGCAAGGAAATGGAGATTCTAACGGTGGCAGTCGTCACCAAACCCTTTACCTTTGAAGGGAAGGTGCGGCAAAGGATTGCAGAAGAGGGGCTTGAAGAGTTGAAAAAGTTTGTTGATACTTTAATTGTGATCCCTAACGATAGGCTTTTGACGCTTGGCTCCCCTCAAGAAAAGCTTTATGAGATGTTCAAGAGGGCAGATGATGTATTATATTATGCAGTGAAGGGCATCTCTGACTTAGTGCTTTCCCCCGGCTATATTAATCTTGACTTTGCGGATGTGAAAGCGGTTATGACGGAAAGCGGAGGAGTAGCGCTGATGGGAATGGGTGAGGCAAGGGGTGAGGATAGGGCTGAGCTTGCGGTAAACATGGCGGTTTCAAGCCCTCTGCTTGAGGATATATCTTTGGCTGGGGCTCGGGGTGTTCTCCTCAATATCACCGTTCATCCTGAAACCTTTACCCTTCATGAGACCCAGATTATTACCTCGACCATCCTTAAGGAAGTTCATCCCGAAGCAAAGGTCTTTTATGGCATAGTTTACGATGAGTCTATGGAGGACCTCCTTAGGGTTACGGTAATCGGAACCGGTATTGAGAAGGTGGGTGAAAAGGTAAAGGATGATAAGATTATGCCCATTGAAGAGGGGCGAAAAAGAAGGGAGGAAAAGCTTAAAAGGTCTTTGAGTGATGAGCCGATAGAAGACATACTTGACATTCCCACCTTTTTAAGAAGGAGCGCCGATTAAGACCCAAGGAGGAGAGAAAATGAAGGAGATAGCGGTCTTTGAAGACCCGGTAAAGAAACAACCTCTAAAGCTTGCCCTTTTTCGTCTTGAGGAAATCGAAGTTCCCCCATTCCAAAGAGACATTTCGGAAAGCTTGAGAAAACAGCTTGAACTTGCCATCGATAAGCTTGGGTTCCTGACGCCCATCGTGGTCGTCCCCAAAGGCGGTAAGTATTATGTTGTTGACGGAAGGCATAGGCTTGAGGCTATGCGGAGCCTTGGGGCACGGGAGATCTTAGCCATCGTTGTTGATGAGAAGATGTACCACTACATCCTTGAGTTCAACACCGAAAAACCACCGAATGTTAAAGAAAAGGCTAAGCAAGCTTACCGGCTTTACATGGATTTTTACCGGGAGGACCCAAACCTCATTGAGGATGAGCTTTATACTTACTTAAAAGAACCGATGCTTATTACCTTTGGGTTTGCTATTGAGGAGTTTGATAAAAGGTTTCCGGCAAGCTTCTACGAGAGTTTTGTGGACAAGGTCGATGATTTCCTTAGGGTGCCTTTAAGCGAAGGGGTGGTTGAGAGAAGAAACCGGGCAAAAGCCCTAATTGAGCTTAACGACATTGTTAATCAAAAGTATGCAGAGTTTGGTTGGGAAAACGCCCTCCTAAAGGGGGAGATTGTTCGGAAGGCAGTCCAAAAGGCTTACGGAGTAAGGGTAAGAACGATCGAGGACGATTTCTATTCCGCCATAGAGCGAGTAAAGCAGGCTTGCCAAGAGTTATCTCAAGAAGATTTTGGAGATGTCTCCGAGCTATGATGAACTCAGATTTCAAACCCATACTTAGGCAGGTTGACGCCATTCCCGGGACGATCGAGGGGAAGCCCTTCCTTTTTTTGAGAGATCCTGTGGGTTTTGTTGACGAAGTCTTGCCCATCCCTCAAGAGGTGGTTTTTCTTCTCAGTTATATGGATGGTAACCATGACCTACGGGACCTACAAGCCTTGGCTACTCAGAGGTTTGGTCAGATCGTGCCCTTTGAGGAGGTTGTTAAGTTTGTGCAAACCCTGGACGAAAAGGGTTTTCTCTGGAGCCCAACCTTTGAAAAGCTAAAAGAAAAGGTTTATGAAGCTTGGTTTGCCTTGCCAGCAAGACCGATGGCTCACGCCAACATAAGCTATCCTTTAAACCCTGAAGAGGCAAAGGCTTTTCTTGAAGAGTTACTGAAGCTTGAACCTGTTGAGGGAGTAAAGCTTCCACGGATCCTTATAGCTCCTCACATAGACCTTCGGGTTGGTGCTAAGTGTTATGCCAGTTCTTACAAAAGGTTTAGGCTTCCGCCTGGGTCAAGGGTGATCATCTTAGGGGTTGGGCACTATCTTGATTATCCCTTTTCCGTTTTAACTAAGGACATGCACACTCCTTTTGGTCTTCTGCGTTTTGACCGGGGAGGCTATTTCTATCTTGCCAATTCAAAAAAGCTTGAACTCTTCCCAAACCATATTGTCCACAGGAGGGAGCATTCTATTGAGTTTCAAGCCCTTTTCTTGCGCTACCTTGGGGGTGATTCCATCGTTTCCCTCCCCATACTCGTTGGGTCTCATCATTTGTTAGAGGCAGGAGGAGAACTTACAGACAGGTTTGTTGAGGGTTTAGCAGACCTAATAGATGATACGACCTACATTGTCCTTGGCATAGATTTTTGTCATCTCGGTTTAAGGTATGGGGACCCATTTTCGGCAGGGGATGAGATTGCAGGCTTAGCCATGCGGTTTGACAAGAGGGTCATAGAGCTTGCTTTTCAGGGGGAGACGCAAGCTTTGAAGGAAGAGCTTATCAAAAATGAGCCTCTAAAATGCTGCGGATCAGGGTGCTTGTATTTGCTTGCCAAGCTTATCGCAACCCTTAAAGCTAAGGCAACGGGAGAGATTTATAAGCAAGAAGCTCTACCTTTTGGGGAAGGCTCGATCGTTACTGTAGCAAGCGCAGGTGCAAGTATATAACTCCTAAAATTAACCTTGGGCTGTTCAAAAAATGTTTTTGTATAAGCCCACTGTCACCCCGAGCCTTTCTCTTTTCTGTCACCCCGAGCCGACAGGTGAGGGGTCCCTCGGCGCATACGCACCTCGGGAAAACATGGTGGGAGGTTGTCACCCCGAGCCTCTCTCTTTTCTGTCACCCCGAGGCGTCAGCCGAGGGGGTCCCTCGGCGCTTACACGCCTCGGGATGACATCCCGGGACGCCGTCCCGATTGAGGTGTGGGATGCCTCGCTATCGCTCGGCATGACAAAATAGGGGGATTGGCAGGACAAAGTAGGGGGACTTTTTTAAACAGCCCAAATTAACTTTGACAAATTAATTTTTTGGTTAATATAATTTACAAACTTTTGTAAATATTATTTTTAGACTTTTGTAAATATTATTTTTAGAATTAAATGAGGTTGAGTATGAGAAATTGGATAGCTAAACTTTTAAGTTTTTTTCTTAAGTTAAGCTTATTTTGGAAGGTTGGTTTTATTATTGGTGCTTGCGTTTTAGTCAACTTCGCTCTGACCTTTTATTTCTACTTTCTCCTTGAGGAAATCATGAACAACCCTTCTTTAGCTACGCAAAAAGAGCTGCGCCTATACTTTGAACTGTCTCTTCTTTTTTTGATCATCTTTATCTTCATCTTCCTAATTTGGGGAGCTCTTGCCTTTTATTATATGGTGAAAAGACCGCTTGATAGAATGAGACAAAAGATCGCGGAACTAATCACTAACCCCCGTGCTTCAATGGTTGAGATGGAAAATATTTCTTGTCTTAGGGCAAGGGATGAGATTGGAAGCCTTGCCTGTCTTGTGGAGAATTTAATTCAACAGTTTAAGGAGTTAGAAATCTACAGGCACCTTATTGAAAACGATGAAGACCTTATGGATATATACACAAGGCTTGGTAAAACCTTAGAGAAGCTAAGCCTTGGGGCTATTGTGATCTATGAGGTTTCAAACTCGGCAAACACGATGTCCGTTGTTTACAAATCCGACGAGGACCTTGAGGTTAATCCAGAACCCCTTTTTAACGCTGATCATTGCCGAGCAAAAAGAACGGGTGAGGTAGTAGATTCTCTCAGCACCCCTTCTCCGTGCAAGTATTATGAATATCAAGGAGTAACAAACCATGTTTGCATCCCCATGACCTCAGGGGGTAAGGTTTTAGCCGTCGTTGAAATCCATCTTCCAGGAACCATTACTACTTTAAAATCTAAAAAAATTATGGAAAAACTATCCATGGCGAAAAGATACCTTGAAGAAACCGCACCTGTTTTAGAATCCAAACGCTACGCTTTAGCCTTAAAGGAGCAGACCTTAAAGGACCCATTAACAGGGCTTTATAACCGCAGGTTCCTTGAGGGAATACTTGATAACTTGACAGCGCAAATCCTTCGCCGAGGAACAACCCTTGGTGTGCTTATGTGTGACCTCGACTATTTTAAGTCCATAAACGATAAATACGGACATGATATCGGGGATTTGATCTTGAAGGAGCTTGCTAACCTTCTTGTTTCTTCTGTTCGGAAATCCGACTTAGTCGTAAGGTTTGGTGGCGAGGAATTCCTAATCCTTCTTATTGACATGAAGGAGGGTGAATCGGAAAAGGTAGCAGAGAAGATAAGAAGAAAGGTTGAAGAGCATGAATTTAAAACTCCCAAGGGAATAATCAGACGGACTATTTCCATCGGCTGCTCCGAATTCCCCGTTGATACCACTCACATCTGGGAAGCAATAAAGTTTGCCGATGTTGCTCTGTATAAGGCTAAGGAGCTTGGGAGAAATAAAGTTGTCAGATTTCAAAGGGAGTTCTGGACAAGCGAAGAATACTAAGGTAAAATTAGCCAACTTCTATGTCGGAAACTTTAATCCTCCTCAAAAAATTCTTACTTTACCTATTCTATCCCTCTACCTTGATCTTCCTTTTTCTTCTTTTGGTTACGATTTATGTCATTCTTGAAAAAAGAAGGGGAAGAAGAAGGCTTCTCCTTTTTGTGGCGGTTTTTCTGTATTACCTCTCTACAACACCAGTCCTTCCTTACCTACTTCTTAAATCTTTGGAAAGGGGGGTAAAGCAACCCAACATAGAATTAACCAAAGAAGTTAAATACATCGTCCTTTTGACCGGGGGTATAAACTTCGGTGAAAACCTAAGCTTAGAGGAAAGGATAACGAGCGAAGGGATGAGAAGGCTTTTAGGCACGCTAAAAATCCTAAGGGAAAATCCAAAAGCAAAGCTTATCATTTTGGGTGGTTCCTATGAAGAAGGAAGGGAGGCTGAATATTATCGTAAGCTTTTAGAAAACCTTGGAGTAAACGCTTTGTCTATTGATACCCCGCTTGACACTTTGAGCTCAGCAAAAGATTTGAAAAACATCCTACCTCAGGGAGAACCCTTTTTGCTATTAAGCTCAGCCTATCATCTTCCAAGGGCAACCCTTATCTTTAAAAAGGAGGGTCTAAATCCTATACCCTATCCAACACATTTTGCCCATCATCTTTGCGTGCCCCGTTTGACCTTAAGAAACCTCTTTCCTAAACCTTTATACTTAGACCTAACGAACATCGCCATGCACGAATACCTTGGCTTAGCTTACTATAAGTTGAAATATATGATTGTAAAATAAAGGCCGTAGATAACAGTTGCTTGGCAGGATGAGCGACCTTACTCAATAGGGGTGCTACGATGACTTTAGAGAAATCTCTTTTAACCAAAATTTTAGAAGAGCATAGTCAAACTATAGATGAATTTATACATAAAGAGGGTGAAAAGATCTTGCAGGTTGTTGAGCTTTGCGCTGAAGCCTTTCGTCAAGGAAGAAAGCTTCTTGTATTTGGCAACGGGGGGAGCGCGGCTGACGCTCAACACCTGGCAGGAGAACTTGTAAACAGGTTTAAGCTTGAGAGAAAGCCCCTTCCAGCCATTGCTCTAACTACCGATACCTCAGTCCTCACCGCTATTGCTAACGATTACGATTTTTCATTGGTCTTCGTCAAGCAGGTTGAAGCCTTAGGGAAGGAAGGGGACATTGCCCTTGGGATAAGCACAAGCGGAAATTCACCCAATGTCCTCCTTGCGCTAAAGCGGGCAAAGGAGCTTGGTCTAACCACCGTTGGTTTAAGCGGTGGAACAGGCGGGAAGATGCCAGAAGTTTGCGATATCCTTATCCTTGTTCCTTCATCAAACACACCAAGGATTCAGGAAGGACATCTCCTTTTCCTTCACATCTTCTCCGAGCTACTTGAGAAAGTTCTCTTTACTTAATGAAACGCTAAGCGATGCTTCTTGCCATTGAGACAAGCTGCGACGAAACCGGCGTTGCTCTGTTTAATCTTGAAGGAAGGCTTGTCCATTCCCTTCTTTACTCTCAGGTTGCTCTGCATTCACCCTTTGGCGGGATTGTCCCTGAGATAGCAAGCAGAAAGCAGCTTGAAGTCTTACATCCTTTGGTCAAAAAGCTTTTAGCTGAAGCAGGGGCTACTCCAAAAGACCTAAAAGTTATCTCGGCAACCCTTGGACCAGGGCTCATAGGGTCTTTGCTTGTTGGCGCAACCTACGCAAAAACCCTTTCCCTAACTCTTGGAATACCCTTTATCGGGGTTGACCATTTGTCAGCCCATGTCTTTAGCATATTTCTTGAGAAGGAGGTTGAGTTTCCCTTCCTTGGGCTTCTTGTTTCTGGGGGGCATACCGCGCTTTTTTTAGCTACCGATTTTGACCGTTTAGAGCTACTTGGTCACACAAGGGATGATGCTGCGGGCGAAGCCTTTGATAAGGTAGCAAAGCTCCTTGGTTTGCCCTATCCAGGAGGTCCAGCAATAAGCAAGCTTGCTGAAAAGGGAGACCCAGACTACTACGAACTTCCCCGCCCTTTACTTACCAGTCAAGACCTTGACTTTAGCTTCTCTGGGCTTAAAACCTTTGTGCTTCATCTTGTGAAAAAAGAGGGAGAGGGGCTAAAGGTTGAGCATCTTTGCGCTGGGTTTGAGAGGGCTGTCTGCGAGGTCCTTGTGGAAAAGACAGTAAAAGCGTTTAAAAAGCTTGGTATCCCAAGGGTTGTCGTTGCGGGTGGGGTTGCAGCAAATAAAAGGTTAAGGGAGTTTTTTCAGAAGAGGGCGGAGGAAGAAGGTTTTAGCGTATACTTTCCCTCGACGGAGCTTTGCACGGATAATGCGGTTATGGTTGGCTTTCTTGCATATAAAAAATGGGAAAGGAAAGAATTTACTCCCCTCTCAGCAGAGTGTTATGCCAGGGCAATGTATAAGCTTAGGGCTTCAAACCAAGCTCTTTGATCTTCTTTTGGAGATAAGCCCTTTCAATACCGATTTCTCTTGCCGTTTGAGAGACATTCCAATCGTTCTCTTCAAGCCTTCTTCTTAGATATTCCCGTTCAAACTGTCTTTTAGCAAGCCTAAAGTCCTTGAGATTGAACCAAGGCTCAAGCCTATCTTCCTTCTGAAGTGTAAGCCGTCCTTCAAGCTGAGATATAAGGTCTGGGGGAAGGTCAGAGAGGGTTATTTCTTCTTTGTCTCCAGCATAGATTACCAATCTTTCAACGGTGTTTTTAAGCTCCCGAACATTGCCAGGCCAGCTGTAGTTTAAGAAGAGTTCTATCACCTCAGGTGCTAACCTTTTTACTCTGTGAGGCATCTTCACAGCAAACTCTGCGAGGAACTCTTCAACAAGAAGGGGTATGTCCTCTTTTCTTTCTCTGAGGGCTGGGACCCTGATTGGGAAAACATTTAAGCGGTAGTATAGGTCTTCGCGGAATTTTCCTTGAGCGATGAGCTCCTCTAAATTCTTGTTCGTTGCCGCGATAACCCTAACATCAACCATGATGGGTTGAGAACCACCAAGCCTTTCTATCTTTTTTTCTTGCAAAACTCGAAGAAGCTTTGCTTGAGCAGAAAGGGACATGTCCCCTATCTCATCAAGAAAGATTGTTCCCCCATGGGCAAGCTCAAACTTACCTTTTTTTGCTGACCTTGCGTCCGTGAAAGCTCCTTTTTCATAGCCAAAGAGCTCAGCCTCAAGAAGAGTTTCCGGGATGGCAGCGCTGTTCACTTCAATAAAGGGTTTATCTCTTCGGTCTGAGTTAAGATGAATGAGCCTTGCCACAACCTCTTTGCCTACCCCAGATTCCCCGTAGATAAGAACTGTAGTGTCAAGCTTTGCCACACGGTTTATGAGCTTTCTTAGCTCTTCAACGGCTTTAGAGCTACCGGTAAGCTTTACCTCACCTAAGAGGGCAGAACGAAGCCTTCGGTTTTCTTCTTCAAGACTTGCAAACTTTAAAGCTTGCTCCAAGGTGAGAAGCACTCTCTCGTAGGAAAGGGGCTTTTCAATGAAATCAAAAGCACCAAGCTTTATGGCTTTAACCGCGCTTTCAACCGTCCCATGCCCGGAGATGATGATGACAGGTATTTCCGGATGTTCCTTTTTTAAGTTCGCTAAGACTTCCATGCCGTCAGCATCCTTTAGCCAAAGGTCAAGAAAGACTACTTTCGGTCTTTGCTCTTTTAGAGCCTTAAAAAAGTCTCTTGCCAGAATAAAGCTTCTTGCGGAATAGCCCTCATCCTGAAGGATGCTTACCAAAACTTCGCAGATCGGCTTTTCGTCGTCTAAAACCCAAACCTCAGCCTTCATACAATTATTATTATATTGCGAATTTGGTTAAAGTTAAAGAAAACTTTGAAGCACTCAAGGACTGAGGGAAGACATGGATGGGCTGTCGCCGCGAGCGTTAGGCGAGGGGTCTCCTTGTAAGACGTCGCCCGAACGAAGTGAGGGATGCCTCGCTCTCGCTCGGCAGGACAAAGTAGGTGGACCTTTTTTGAACAGCCCCAGCTTGAGAATGGGTTTGTTGTTGGTTTATTTCAAAGAAGTATGGTAGAGGATTCCGCTATGGTAGAATCTGTGTTAAGCTTTTGCCAGAGGTTAAACATCAAGGTCATTGCTGAATATGTTGAAAATGAAGAGATACTGATAATGTTTAGGAACTTAGGCGTGCCCTTTAGACAAAGGATACTTTTTGAGAAACCAAGCCCGGACCTTAATTTCCCTGACCTTGCTATTCGTTAATTCTTAAATGACTGAAGCTGTTGGACTCTATTTTCATGTGCCCTTTTGCCTCAAGAAGTGCCCTTACTGCGATTTCTATTCCGTCGCTAAAAAGCCTGAAGAAAAGGAATTTTTAGCTATCATCAAGGAGGATATTAGGCGGAAAAAGAGCCTGCTTGAAGAGCGGTTTTTCCTACGAGAAATAAGGATAATCACCTTTTATGCCGGAGGGGGGACGCCAAGCCTTCTTTCGCAAGCTTTTTATGAAAGCCTTTTTTCCGAGCTCTCTAAGCATTTTATCTTTGAACCAGTTGAGCTAACTATTGAGGCAAACCCCGAGGGCTTAACGCTTGAGAAGCTCTCAGGCTATAAAGAGGTTGGGTTTAATCGTTTAAGCCTTGGGGTCCAGTCCTTAGCAAACCGGGGACTGCGTTTCCTCTCAAGGGTCCATGATGCTAAAACTGCCCTTAAAGCCTTAGAGATGGGGGCTAAGGTGTTTGAAAACCTCTCCGTTGACCTGATCTATGGCTATATTGGTCAAGGGGTAAAAACCCTTTTAAAAGAGTTGAGCCTGCTTTTAAATTTTCCGGTAAAGCACATTTCCCTCTATGAGCTTACTCCCTATGAGGGGACCCCATTTGCTGAAAGGTTTGGGGAAAGGCAACGGCAAAAGAACCTTCGCCTGGGAAGGAAACTTTTTTTAGCTTCTCACGAATTCTTAGAGGAAAGAGGTTTTATTCACTACGAGATATCTAACTATGCAAAGCCTTCCTATTTTTGTCAGCACAACCTCCTCTACTGGGAATTTAAGCCCTACCTTGGGATTGGACCGGGGGCTGTATCCCGTATTGAAAACCTTCGGTGGAAGGATGATGAAGTTTTAGAGGAGCTAACACCCCTTGACATGGCAAAAGAGGTCATCTTCATGGGGCTTCGGATGCAGAAAGGATTTTCAACTCTTCAGATCAAAAGGCTTTTAGGTTTTTCCATTCCTAAGGAGGATTTAGAGCCTCTTCTTAAAGAGGGTTTGGTGGTTCTTGATGGGGAGCGAGTTTGTCCGACCCTTGAAGGCTTTTTAAGGCATAGCTTAGTGGTAAAATACCTCTGGCAAGTTGTTGAAGCTTTGTATAAAGAGGGAGGAAGATGAAGGCTTACTTTATTGGTATTGGCGGGATAGGTATGTCAGGGGTAGCAGCTCTTGCAAAAAGGCTTGGGTATGAGGTTTCAGGCTCAGATAAACTACCCCTCTATCCTCCAGCAAGCGAGATCTTAGAAAAAGAGGGAATTCCAGTTTTTGAACCAAAGAATGAAAACATTCAGCTTTTTAATCCGGACCTGGTGATCGTTGGGAACGCCGTAAAAAGAGACCACCCTGAAGTAGAGGCAAGCCTTGATATGGGAAAACCCCTTCTTTCTTTCCCGCAGTTTCTCTCTGAGCATATTTTCCCCGGGAAAAAAGTCCTTGTTTGTGCTGGAACCCACGGAAAAACAACCACAACCGCCCTATTAGCTCATGCCCTTTCAGCCCTTTCTCAAGACCCTACTTATCTTGTGGGTGGAGTCTTGCGAGAAACAGGTCTTAATTATCGTTTTGGAAGGGGAGAATGGGCAGTCGTTGAGGGGGATGAATATCCTTCAGCCTTCTTTGACCCTTCTCCAAAGTTCAAACACTACAAGCCCTTTGGTCTAATCCTTACAAGCCTTGAGTACGACCATGCAGATGCCTACCCTGATTTTGATTCCTTGGTAAAGGTTTTTAAAGAGCTTGTAGTTGAGGTTCCGCGAGAGGGTCTTATAGTGATAAACTGGGATTATGAAGTGTTAAGAAGGCTTGCAAAGGAGACAAAGGCAAGGGTTGTTAGCTACGGTAAAGACCCGAAAGCCGAGTTTCGCCTACTTAAAGCAACTACCACCTTTGAAGACGGTCGCTTTAACACAAGGATCATCTTTAAGCATGAGGGAGGAGAAATTGAAGTAGGCAAGGAAGGGGCTCTCCCCCTCCCCGGTGATTATAACGCCCTTAATTTTATCGCCGTCTATGCCCTGCTATACCATCTTGGTTTTTCGGAAGAAAAAATTATCAAGGCTTTAGAAAACTTTGAAGGGGTAAAAAGAAGGCAGGAAGTGCTTTACGCAAAGGGAAATATTGTAGTGATTGACGATTTTGCCCATCATCCAACCGCCGTAAAGGAAACTTTTCTTGGGCTAAAGGAGACAATAAACCCCGAGCGAACCATCATAATCTTTGAGCCACGGACTAACACCAGCAGGAGAAAGGTCTTTCAGGTAGACTACGAAGAGGTCTTAAGCTTAGCGGATGAGGTGTTTATAAAAAAGTCGCCTCTTCTTGAGAAGGTGCCCCCAGAAGAAAGGCTTGATTTGGAAAGGCTGATTCAAGGTATAAGAAGAAGAGGTAAAAAGGCGCACCTTTTAGAAAATGGTTTTCTTCCCTTAAAGCAAACTGGGGAAAAAACTCTCATAGTTTTCATGTCCAGTCAGTTCATGTGGGAAGAAATTCACAATCTTTTAGGCTTGCTCAAAAGTTATGCTTAATCTATAGGCGTGAAAGAAGGAGATTTTCTCTTTAAACTGGAGGGTTTTTCCTCATACCCATATCCTTTAGCCATAACCTCTTTGACAGCTGAGGGGCATATTATCCTTGGGGTAAATCAAGCCTTTCTTACCACCTTTAGGCTTAAGAGCGAGCCCGTAGGACAGCCTTTGGAAAAGGTTTTAGGCTATTTTTCCTTTTCCCCTGGGTTAAGCCTTTTCCCCTATGAAGGAGCCTTTTACTATTCCATAACCCTGAGTTTGGATGAAGGAAGGCATCTTCATATTCTGATCCGCGATAGAGACCTTTTTAAGTTCCATCATTGGTATCATACGGATAGACTTATGAGCCTTGGGAAGCTTGCTGGTGAAATTTCTCACGAATTGAAAAACCCCCTTTCAGGGATCCTCCTTTATGCAGAGATGTTAAAGGATGAAGTCCCAAGCGGGAGCAAAGCCAGAGAGTTTGTGGATAAGATTATAGACCTTGCCAGGCGTTGTCGGATAATCTCTAAAACCCTTCTTGATTTTGGAAAGCCTGACGCTGAAAAGAAGGAATGGATTGACCTTAACCAGGTGATACTAAAAGTTTACAATTTTTTGGTAGATTATCAAATCTTCCGAGAGGTCGAGTTTGAGATGAAGCTTGAACCAAAGCTTCCTCCTTTTTACGCAAGCCAAACCCAGATGGAACAGGTGATGCTTAACCTTTTCATCAACGCAGCGGAAGCCATGAAAGGAAAAGGAAAGATATATGTTGAGACTAAGGCAAGACCTGATAGAATAATCATCGTGGTTGAAGATACAGGACCTGGTATACCAGCTGAAGTTTTGCCTTACATCTTTGACCCCTTCTTTACTACCAAGGAAGGTAAGGAGGGGACTGGGCTTGGTTTAGCCATCTGCGCTAACATCATTAAGCACCACGGCGGCACCATAACCGCTTATAACGCCCCAAAAGGAGGGGCAGGCTTTCAGATAAGATTACCATTACCAACGAGGGAGGCCTTGAGAAGCGATGTCTTTTAAAGCTAAGGTGTTAGTGGTTGATGATGAGCTTCCTATAAGGGAAAGCTTAAGTCATACCTTTCAGAAGGAGGGCTATTTAGTTGATGTAGCAGGGTCTGCTACCGAAGCAAGGAAGCTTTACTCTCAATACGAGTATGATGTCGTCTTCTTAGACCTTAAGCTCCCTGATGGAAGCGGTTTGGACCTTTTGCAAGAGTTCTTAGACCAGAGCCTTGATACCCAGTTTATCGTCATCTCAGCCTACGGAAACATCGAGACTGCGGTAAAGGCTTTGAAGATAGGCGCCTTTGACTTCCTGGAAAAGCCCTTTGACCTCTTCACCGCAAAGCACACCCTCGAGCAAGCCTTAGAAAAGAAAAAACTCCTTTTAGAAAACCTTTACTTGAAGCTTAGTTTAACGGAAAGGGATGAGAGGATACCTTTTATCGGAAAGAGCCAGGCGATAAAACAGATTTTAGAAAAGGTTAGAATGATCGCCCAAACGGACACCACGGTTTTGATCACTGGAGAATCCGGAACTGGTAAAGGGCTTCTTGCCAAGAAGCTCCATGAGCTTGATACCATCTACAAAGGTCCTTTTGTTTGCGTGGATTGTAGCTGCATCGTCCCCACCCTTTTTGAAAGCGAGCTTTTTGGTCATGTGAAGGGAGCTTTCACCGGAGCCTTTACCTCGAAGGTGGGGAAGATAGAGCTTGCTCAAGGGGGAACGCTTTTCCTTGATGAGATAGGAAACATCCCCTTAGACCTTCAGGCAAAGCTTCTAAAAGTCGTTGAAGAGAAGGAATTTTCTCCTGTTGGAAGCCTAAAGATCGTTAAAGCCAAGGTTAGGATAGTTGCGGCAACGAACAAGGATTTAAAGGAGGAGGTCAAAAAAGGAACCTTTAGGGAAGACCTTTTCTATCGCCTCAATGTGGTGCATCTTCATCTACCCCCTCTCAGGGAGAGAAAAGAGGATATACCCCTTCTTGCCCAGTATTTTCTTAATTACTTTAGCAAGAAGCATCAAAAACCGATCAAAGGCTTTGCCCCAAGGGTTATGGAGCTATTCTTTAGCTACGATTGGCCTGGTAATGTCCGGGAGCTAAAACATCTCGTTGAAAGGCTTGTGATCTTTAGCAAAGATAGGGAGATTACCGAGAAGGACCTTTATTTTGCTGGCTTTGAGCTAAGCAAAAGGGATGAGTCCATGGAAGAAATTCCTGTTCCCATCCCCGTCTCCAAAGATAAAGCCAAAATCTTACCTCTTGAAGAGGTAGAAAGGATCTACATTCTTAAAGTGTTAGACCTCCTCAAATGGAATAAAAGTCTAACGGCTCAAGTTTTAGGCATTGACAGGAAGACTTTGAGGGATAAACTGAAAAAATGGAAATATTCTTAGAGGTTTTAAAACATGAAAGCTCTTCTAATCTATCCTCGGTATCCAGACACCTTCTGGAGTTTTCGGCATGCCCTTAAGTTTCTAAATAAAGCTGCAACCCATCCCCCCCTTGGTCTACTTACCATAGCAAGCCTTCTTCCCCAAGATTGGGAGCTAAAGCTCGTTGACCTAAACGTTTCCCCTTTGGAGGATAAAGATTTAGCCTGGGCTGACCTTGTTCTTGTCAGCGCCATGGCTGTTCAAAGGGAATCCGCAGAAGAGGTAATCAAGAGGGCTAAAGGGTTTTCCAAGAAGGTTGTGGCGGGCGGTCCTCTCTTTACTGTTTTCTATCAGGATTTTTGGGAAGATGTGGACCACTTTGTGTTAAACGAGGGAGAGATAACTTTGCCTCAATTTCTCTCAGACCTTGCCCAAGGCAACCCAAAGAAGCTTTATACCACCCAAGAGAAGGCAGACCTCAAAAAAAGCCCTATCCCAAGGTATGACCTGATAGACTTTAAGAGCTATACTTCTATGTGCATTCAGTTTTCCCGAGGGTGCCCTTTTAACTGTGAGTTCTGCGATGTCACCAATCTCTTTGGGCATGCCGTGCGAACTAAGTCCAAAGAACAGATCCTAAACGAGCTTGAAAACCTCTATCAGCTCGGCTGGAGGGGCTCAGTCTTTTTCGTTGACGACAACTTCATCGGTCCAAAGAGGATAACGAAGGAGGAGATCCTCCCCGCTATTATTGAATGGCAAAAAAAGAGGAACCATCCTTTTTATTTTTACACTCAGGTGTCCATCAATTTGGCTGATGACGATGAGCTCATAAGGCTTATGACCGAGGCTGGTTTTACCTCAGTCTTTATCGGGATCGAGACGCCGAATGAAGAGAGCTTAAAGGAGGCAAACAAGCGTCAAAACATTAACCGGGACCTCGTTTCCTCTATTAGAAAGGTTCAAAAGTCTGGTCTTGAGGTAATGGGAGGCTTTATCCTTGGCTTTGACAACGACCCACCCACCATCTTTGACACTCTGGTTCGGTTCATCGAGGATACACGGATCATCATCGCCATGGTTGGCGTTCTCAACGCTCCCCCGGGAACAAGGCTCTACCATAGGCTCCTTGAGGAGGGAAGGATCCTTTCCCGGTTTATTGGCAACAACACCGACATTTCTACAAACATCATCCCCAAGATGGGTTTTGAAACCCTAATCGAAGGCTACAAAAAGGTAATACGGGAGCTCTATTCGGTAAAGAATTACTATAGAAGGGTTTCAACTTTCCTCGACGATTATTCCTTCAAGGCTAAGTTCAGCTTATCTTTGTCTTATTTGAAGTATAATTACGGCTATCTATTGAGTATTCCTAAGATACTTTTTCATTTCGGGTTTAGGGAAAAGGGAAGAAGCGACTTTTGGAAGCTTCTTTGGAAGACGATCTCTAAAAAACCAAAAGCCTTCTCTACCATCCTTGCTCAGGTGGTAAGCGGATACCATTTTAGACAGATCTTCAAGGAAGCCTTTTAGATTAATGTTAAATTTTTCACTAAACATCTGAAGAAGGAACTCGTAATGTTTAAATGTTTATTATCAAAATTATTATCAATATTAAAGAGGAGTGTCTATGGAAGTACTCATCAATCGTGCCATTTTAGAAGATGGTTTGAAGGACCTTTTAGACTATAGCGAGGTTGATGTCCTTATCGCTGGGGCAGGACCATCGGGGCTCACCGCCGCTAAATACCTTGCCGAGAAAGGTTTTAAGGTTGTAGTCTATGAAAGGAGGCTCTCCTTTGGGGGTGGAATAGGCGGAGGTGGAAACCTCATCCCCAAGATCGCCGTCCAGAAGGAGGTTCAGCCTATCCTTGATGACTTTGGCATCCGCTATAAAAAGTACAACGATGAGGTCTTTACACTTGACCCAGCAGAGCTCATCGCTAAGCTCTCCGCCAAGGCTCTTGATGCCGGGGCTAAGATCATCCTTGGGGCAAACGTAGACGATGTTATCGTTCGGGACAATCCTCCAAGGGTTGTTGGGGTCCTCTGGCATTGGACAGCCATTCAACTCTCCGGTCTTCATGTAGACCCAATCTACACGGCAAGCAAAGCTCTGGTTGATGCTACAGGGCATGATGCGGAGATCATCGCCGTTGCCGCAAGGAAAAACCCTGAGCTTGGCATTGACTTTGTGGGCGAAAAGTCTAATTGGACTGAGGTTGCAGAAAGGCTTGTGGTTGAGCATACGGGGAAGGTGGCCGAAGGTTTATATGTAGCCGGGATCGCCGTTTGTGCAGTCTATGGTCTCCCTCGGATGGGTCCAATCTTTGGTGGGATGCTTATGAGCGGAAAAAGGCTTGCGGAAATCATAGAGAGGGATTTAAAGAATGCCGCAGGAGCTAAAAAGGGAAAGAAAAAGGCTCGTTAAGTGTTCCTGGTGAGGGAAAACCATTACCTCAGAGCCGATATCTGTTAAAACCTGTTGTGTAAACAAGCCTTGGTATTTTTGCAGTGAAGCCTGCTACAAAAGCTTTACCCAAAAGTGGACAGCAAATCAGGACGCCTTAAAAAAGGGAAAAAGCATTCTAAGAAAGGGAAGCTTTTAAAGCCTTAAGAAGTTTCTTTACTTCAAAGGGTTTTACTAAAACCTCTTTAAATCCTTCCTGCTTAGCTAAGACCACCGTTTCAGTTTGTCCGTAGCCTGTGGCCAAGATGGCTTTAACCTCAGGGTCGACCTTTTTAAGCTCCCTTAGAACCTCAATGCCGTTCCATTTACCAGGCACCGTATAATCAAGGATGGCTAAATCAAAGGGACCCTGTTCTTGATAAATTTTAACCGCCTCTTCTCCGTTTTCGCAGGCAATTACCTCATAACCAAGCTCTGAAAGAAGCTCAGCGAAGGACTCTCTAACGGAGGCATCCCTTAATTCGTTAGGGACAGTATATCCATCCCAAGAAGACCCCTCACAACGTTCGGGGCGACAAAAAAAGAGGGGGAGCCGTCCCATCAGTCAATTCTTTGACAAAAGGTCAAAGTTTAGAGATTTATTCGACACCTTAGAGGAAACTTTTTCCAGAAAAAAAGGAAGGAAAAATTTTCCTCATGCCTGCTTAGGTCTACAAGGGCAATTGTAAGCTTCCAAAGACTTAGCTAACGAGCAAAAGTTCCCTCTATCAAATTGGCATGTTTTTTGAATAAATTTTTCAGGAGGTAGAGATGGCTAACATCCGAATAAATCCCCAGGTTGGTTTGCTTGAAGCTTTAGAGGCGGCTCAGCTTCTTGATAGACGCTTGACCGCAACGGCAAACAACTTAGCAAATGTTGACACGCCTGGCTATAAGGCTGATGGTCTTGCCTTCCATGAGGTTTTGATGAGAAAGGTTGGACCAAGGTATCGCAAAGCCTTCAAGGAGACGGTGCCTTTCTTGCGGGATACTCAAGGATTTCTTGAGCCTACCGGCTCTCCCCTTCATTTAGCCATCGTAGGAGAGGGCTTTTTCAAAGTGCAGACTCCTCAGGGCATAGCTTACACGAGAGCTGGAAACTTTACTATAGATGCCCAAAGGCGGCTTGTTACGCCTCAAGGCTATCCTGTGCTTGCTAACGGAGCACCGGTTATCCTTGACCCAGGGATGGCTGTCGGCGGGCTTGTCACTATGGAAGACCTAAAGCTTCAAGTCTCGCCCGATGGGTTGCTTTCCATAGATGGCACAGAGATTGCTCGCCTTGATGTGGTAACCTTTGATGACCCAACCAAGCTTAAAAAGGTTGGGGAAAACCTCTATGTGAGCGACGGGGCTCAGGAGATGATGGCAGTAAACTATGAGGTTAGGCAGGGATTTGTCGAGAAGGCAAACGTTGAGGTCATACGGGAGATGGTTTCTCTCATTGAGATCCATCGAGCTTTTGAAGCCGTGCAAAGGAGCATAAGAGCCTTTGATGAGGCTACAGAAAGACTAAACACTGCTACAGGGAGGTAAGGTATGATACGTTCCCTTTGGAGTGCGGCAACGGGAATGCAGGGGCAACAGCTCCAGCTTGACACCATTGCTAACAACCTTTCCAATGTCACTACCCCAGGCTTTAAGAAGAGCCGAACGGAGTTTGAAGACCTTTTTTATCAAAACCTAAAGCTTGCCGGTGCCTTGACCGCAGACGGAGTTCAGGTCCCGGTTGGCATGCAGGTAGGGCTTGGCGTAAGACCGGTAGCCATAACCAAGCTCTTCACCCAAGGGGAGTATCAACTGACAAACCAAGAGCTTGACTTTGCCATTGAAGGAAGGGGTTTTTTCAAGGTGCTCATGGGTGGAGAGGAATACTATACTCGAGCTGGAAACTTTAAGCTTGACCGGGATGGCTACATCGTAACCCCTGACGGGGCAAGGCTTCAGCCAGAGTTTGCCGTCCCAACGGGCACAGCCCGCATAGAGGTAACCCCGGATGGGGTCATAACCGCCCTTTCTCCTACGGGTCAAGTCTTGGCTCAGGCTCAGCTTTTACTTTACGATTTTCCAAACCCAGCTGGGCTTTATGCCGTAGGGAGAAACCTATTTAAAGCCACGCCAGCTGCCGGAGATGTCATCGAGGGAAATCCGGGACAGAACGGCTTTGGCACCATCGCCCAGGGCTACCTTGAAATGTCAAACGTCGATGTAGTAGAAGAGATGGTAAAGATGATCATCACTCAGAGGGCTTATGAGTCTAACTCTAAGGCGGTAACGACGGCAGACCAGCTCCTTGAAATAGCAAACGGGCTGAAGAGGTAAGGTATGGTAAGGTTTAGTCTTAAAGGGCTAATCCTTGTCCTTGGTTTGCTTATTCTTTCTTTAATGGTTAGCCTAAAGCCTGGCTATGCGAGCATGGTTTCAGAGGATGAGCTTAAAGGGATCTTTCTCAAGGAGTTTAAGGCAAGGCTTGGTCTAAAGGATGATGAGGTTCGGCTTGAAAAGTTCCGGGTTGAGCCAAGGACATATGAGCTTAAGCGCAATCAGCCCTACCGTCTTGACTGGATTACTATGCCCCGCCCAGGCTCAAACACAGCCATCTTAACCTACTCAGGATCAAACGGAAATCCTCAGGTCTTAAGGCTTTGGGGCTTTGTAGAGGTGCTAAAAAAGGTTCCGGTTGTTGTTAAGCCCCTTCAGGCGGGTGAGGTGTTGCGGGAGGAACATGTGAGCCTTGAGTTAAGAGAGCTTTCTCGTCTCCCTCACGATGTAGTCTTTGATGTAGGTTCAGCCCTTGGAAAAGAGGTAAGGATGAGCCTAAGAACAGGCATGGTTCTTAGGACCTCTCATCTTCAGCTTCCAGTGCTTGTTAAAAGGAACGAAGAGGTTGAGCTTATCGCTCAGGGAAAAAACTTTATCGTGAAAGCAAAGGGCGTTGCCTTAGAGAACGGAAGGCTCGGTGAGGTCATAAGGGTTAAGAACAAGGAGAGCCAGAAGGTTGTTTTTGCTAAGGTTGCGGGAGAGAGGCTTGTGGAGGTGAGCTACTGATGAAAAGAATAGCCATGCTTTGTCTTTTAGGGCTTTTACTTTCCTCGTGCTGGGAGTTTGACCCAAAAACTCCTCCGCCACCGCCCCCACCCCCAAAGGTAGAGATCCCGCAAAGGATGGACCAGCCTGCAACCAAGGGTTCTCTCTTTCGGGAGAGCAACTTTCTCTTTGCTTACTCTGATAACCGGGCAAGGTTTGTCGGGGATACCATAACCGTTAAGATCGTTGAAACCTACCAGACTTCAAACAATGTAAAGCAGGGGAGCTCAAAGCAATCAAGCGCAAGGGCTGGGGTGAACAACCTTTTAGGGTATGAAAAGCAGGTAAACAAGCTTCTACCGTTGCCTCAAGCCTTTGACCCAGCTCATCTTGTTGATGGAAGCATGACGAGCAGCACAAGCGGGCAGGGTCAGCTCCAGAGGGATAGCCGGATCGTAGCCACGGTTACCGCAAGAGTGGTTGAGGTTTTGCCAAACGGAAACCTCGTAATCCAAGGCGTTAGAACCATAAAGAGGAATAGAGACCTTGAATACATAACCCTAACAGGCATTGTGAGACCTCAGGATGTAGACTCCGATAACTCTGTTCTCTCATCCAAAGTTTCTGACCTTTACATAGAGTATAGCGGTAAGGGACCAAACAGCGAAGCCGCATCCGGACCGGGCATTATAACAAGGCTTCTTCAACTTTTCTGGCTCTTTTAGGGGGTAGGCTATGAAGAGGCTTGCGCTTACCTTGATAATTCTCCTTTTTCCTTTAGAGGTTTTTTCCGCAAGGCTTAAGGACCTTATGGAAGTTGAAGGAGTGCGGGGTAATTATCTTGTGGGGTATGGAGTGGTCGTAGGGTTGAAAGGGACGGGTGACGGAGACCAGACTAAGTTTACCGTGCAGTCTGTCGTTAACATGCTTGAAAAGTTTGGGGTTAGGGTTCCAAAGGAGCAGGTGAAGCTAAAGAACGCAGCCGCGGTTATGGTTACCGCCTATCTTCCTCCTAATGTGAAGTCTGGGCAAAGGATTGATGTCCAAGTTTCAGCCATAGGAGATGCCAAAAGCTTACAAGGAGGAACCCTACTGCTTACGCCTCTTATTGGACCTGATGGGCAGGTTTATGCGGTGGCTCAGGGTCCGGTCTCGATAGGTGGATTTGCCGCGGGTGGTGCCGGGGCTCAAGTTGCCGTAAACCATCCTACGGTTGGACGCGTGCCAAACGGGGCAATCGTTGAGAGGGAAGTCCCTGCAGGAGACCTAAATTCCTTAGACAGGCTAACCTTAAGCCTTCGCACCGAGGATTTTACCACTGCTCAAAGGGTTGCCGAAGCTTTAAATCAATACCTCCGGGGAAACTATGCCAAGGCAGTAGACATAAAGACGATCGAGCTTGAAGTGCCGAAAAACTATAGAGGTAAAGTTGTTCCCCTTCTTGCTGAAATAGGAAACCTTGAAGTAAGACCAGACATCCCAGCAAGGGTAGTGATAGATGAGCGGACAGGCACAGTGGTCATAGGGGAAAATGTTAGAATTTCTAAGGTTGCCGTGGCTCACGGGAACCTTAGCGTTGAGGTAAGGGAGACACCCCAGGTTGTTCAACCTTTCCCCTTTGGTCAGGGTGAGACGGCGGTTGTCCCAAGGACTGAGGTCAAAGCCAAGGAAGAAAAGGCAAGGATAGTGGTTCTTGAAGAGGGGGCAACCCTTGGCGAGCTTGTGAGGGCTTTGAACGCCGTTGGGGCAACCGCAAGGGAGCTCATAGCGGTGCTTCAAGCGATAAAAGAGGCTGGAGCCCTTCATGCAGAGCTTGTGATCATGTAGGGGGTAAGGCATGACCGCAGACATTAACGCTTTAAACTACCAAAGCTTAGAAAAGCTTAACGCCCTTGCTAAACGGGACCCTAAGCTTGCCTTAAAGAAGCTCACCTCAGAGTTTGAGTCCCTCATCTGGTATGAAATCTTGAAGGGACTTGACCGGACAATTATGAAAAGCGAACTTCTTCCTGAATCCTTCGAAAGGAAGCTCTATCAAGACTTTTTGTATCAAGAGGTAGCAAGGGCAGTTTCCGGAAGACCTCGGGGTTTTGGCGATTTTCTCTACCAACAACTTTTGAAAAGCCCTTATCTTAAGAAGGCTATCGAAAATCCGAATAAATAAAAGGGGGTATAGTTATGCCAACAAAAGAGCTTTTAGCCCTGAGAGAGGTTTTATCCGAGGAGAGAAAAGCTCTCCTATCCTGTGCTGTTGATGAGGTCTTAAAATGGGCTAGCTACAAGGCAAGGCTTGTGGAAAGCCTAAAGGGGAAGAAACTTTCCGAGGAAGATAAAGAGTTGCTTTCAGAGATTTTACGAGAAAACGAGAGAAATAGAAGGATCATTCAGGCTGGACTTTCTTTCGTTGAAGAGGCTTACCGGTTTTTGCAGAAATTCTTCGTCGAGGGGGAGACTTATCCCCAGGGGTTGGCTAAGGGAAAGGAAAGCTCTCCCAAAGTTTTAAGCAAGAGGGTTTAAAGCATGGCAGGCTTAACCTCAGCCTTAAACATCGCTAAGAACGCCCTTCTTAGCTTTCAGACGGCAACTCAGGTGATAAGCCATAATGTGGCTAATGTGAACAATCCAGATTTTTCTCGCCAAAAGGTGGTTGAAACAACCTATCCCCCGAGCCCATCCCCTGTAGGTCCTATTGGTTCTGGGGTAAAGATAGAAAAGATCATGCGCTACTTCGACGAATTTCTTGAGAGAAACATAAACCTTAAGCGCACGCTCTACGGCATGGTTAGCGCCCAATCTCAGGGCTTAACCATCCTTGAGTCTCTTTTTAACGAGTCTCAGGATACGGGCTTAGCAAAGGTCATGAGGGATTTTTACACCGCTTGGCAAAGCTTAGCAAACTACCCAGAAAACCTTTCGGCAAGAACTCAAGTTGTCGAGACAGGTAAGCTTATCGCTGAAGCCTTAAAATCAAAGTTTGAGGGAATGAGGGACCTCGAAAACCAGATCGGTCTCAAGCTAAAGAGCGTAGTAGACGAGATAAACAGGCTTTCCTCAGCCATAGCCGACTTAAACCATCAGATAACGGCTCTTGAGTCCGGAGGAAGGACGGCAAACGACTTAAGAGACCAAAGGGATAAGCTAATCGGGGAGCTCTCTCAATACGCTCAAATTCAGTATTTTGAGACTAAAGAGGGGTCATACAATGTTATCCTTGGCAAAGGCTATAATCTGGTCAACCTTTCCTACAATTGGAAGCTTGAGATCTCCGGGACAACCGTCTATTGGGTAGGGTCAAACGGAGAAAAAGTTCCTTTAACCAGTAAAGAGGTGCCAAGCGGCGAGCTTGGCGGCTGGCTAAAGCTATTAGAGCAGCTTTCAGATAGCTACAACTTTGAGTATGTATCCGGAAACAAAGTGGTCATGAACCCTTTAGCAGGAAGGACAATCTCTGAGTCTGACACCTTCGCTGAGCTTGGGCTTTCCACGGGCACGATAAGCTTTCAAGGAAAAGACCACTTTGGTAAGGAGATATCTGGAAGCTTTACCATTTCGTCAAGCAAAACCATAAGAGAGTTTCTGAACGAGGTAGAGAAGGCTTTTAGCTTTACAGTGAAAGCTTACATCAAGGACGGAAGGCTCTTTGTTGAGGATGCCTTTCGTGGACCTGGAAAGCTTGAGTTTAGCATAACCTCAAGCCCTGCTACTCTTGATTTTGGAAGGTTTGACGACCCGGCTTTTCAATGGAGGGTCGTCGAGATAAACCTTGCGGGAAAGTTAAAGCTCTTTGGTGAAGAGCTAATTCGGGCGGTAAACGAGCTTCATACTCAAGGCGTAGGGTTGAGCTTTTTCACCAAAGAGCTTGAGGGAGCCTATTCGGCAAACCAATACCTAAAGGAACTTCCATACTATTTAGACTTAAAGCGGGATGGCTCCTTTTTCCTCTGGGTAAAGGATGAACAAGGCAAAGTCTCCCCCATAAAGGTAGACCTAAACCTTAGCGAGGATGCCACGCTTGATGATTTAGCAACAACTATCAACAATGCAATAAAAAGCGCTGGCTTAAACCCCGATCACCCGACAAACTTTGATATAAGGGCGGTCATCCGTTCGGGAAGGCTTGTCATCCAAGCAAGGGATGGCTTATCCTTTGCCTTCTCAAACGACACCTCAGGCATCCTTCTTTCAACTGGGCTAAACCTCTTTTTCCACGGAACCGACCCAGCAGACTTTGAGGTTAACCCCCTCCTTGTGCAAAAGCCGGAGCTTATCGCCACGGGACGCCTTGATGTGAGCGCCTTTAGAAGTGAAGCTCCATTCTTTGGCTCATACATCACAAACTCAGCCGTCAACCCCAACCAAACCTTCCTTGTTAAAACCCTTTATGTAAGACCCTACGATGCCCAAGGCAAGGCTTATCAAGTTCCACCCTTAGCGGTATATGCTGGGACTTTGAGCGGTGGGGTTTTGACAGGCGACCTAAACATCTACCTTAAAGATGCAAACGGATCAATCCTACAGACCATAACCATAGGAAGCGGAACAAGCATCAGTCAACTTCTTGACAGGCTAAACGGCTCTCAAGGGATAAAGGCTTACTATGAAGACGGAATCTTGAGGCTTGAGCTTATCCCTGCAAATGCCCCGCAAGGTTCATCCTACTTCACCGTAGTTGAGGGAACCTCAGGTGTTGCTCATCTCTATTCTTGGGATGATACTTTGAAAGCCTATAAGGTGTCAGTAAATTCTGGATCAACAGGGGACACTCTGCAAACCATGCTTGAAAAGCTTGATAAACTCCCCTTCCTCAGGGCTTACTTAGACCCTTATGGTAAGGCTGTCCTTTCCCTTGAGCCAGACCAGACCAAAGTCTACGGGTTTGAGCTTGGCGAGAGCTTAGAGGCTTTAGCTAATCCTTCCTCTTCTGCGGATAGTTTTCTTGTATACTTAAGAGAAAACGGCATTATTCCACCTGCCTTTCGCATTACCGGGACGACAGAATCTCGCCTCTTCTCCGGGCTTGAACATGTATATAAGCCCACGGTGTATGAGGGCGTGGCAACGGGCTTTATACCTCTCTCGGCGGTAAGCTATACTGTGAGATTTTATGACAGGGCTGGAAACTTTATCTCTTCGGCAAGCGTATCCGGGTCTTCTACATTATCTGAGCTACTTGCAAACTTTAACGCTGTCGCAGGTCTTAAGGCAAGACAGGCTGGAGACCGGTTCTATATCTACCTTGACCCAGCGGAGGCTTCCGCCGCATACTTTACCATTTCAGCCGATGATGATGGCTCCTTAGGCTTGTTAAAAGGTGCAACTGGTGCTCTTGGTTTGAAGATGGGCGAGCTTTCAGCCTACCTTTTTGATACAGAAGGAAAAGCCATCGATGCCTTTGATGCTTCAGACGGGGTCGTTGACCCAGCAAGGTTTGAGCTTTGGACAGACAAGCCTATGTTCTCTTTACTTCAGAGGATAAACGCTCCAGATAGCGCAATCTTTGGGCTTTCAGCAACCCTTGATAGACAGGGTAGGCTGATCATCAGTAAAACCGGGCTCTATAAAACGGAAAGCTTCGTCCTTGCCGATGAAAGACCAAATTATCCCTCAGCAAGCATCCTTAGAGCAAACACCTACCGGCAAAACACAAACACTTATGCCTATATATCCTCAGAGGGTTTAAGCGGAGGAACTACCTTTAGCGACCAAACTATAACCGTTAGGCTCTTAAAGCCAGACGGAAGCGTGGCAAGCTCAGCCTCTCAATCCTTTACTTCTCCAACTTTAAACGACATCATCGCTTGGTTAAACAGCCTTGACCTTGATGGGGATGGATTCCCTGACCTTAAGGCTAACCTTGACCCTCAAGGAAAACTCAGCATCGAGGTCAATGATAAATTCTTTGGCTCAACGCCGATAAACAGCTTTGAGCTTGAAAGCGATGGTGATTTTGTGCCCTATCTTTCAGCTAAGGTTCATGTTCAACCGACCCTTACTGAGGGCTTGGTCAATGCTTTGAAAGGCTATGAGCTAAAAAGGGGAGACAACCGGACAGCCCAAAGGATAGCCGACTCGGCGACCAATCCTCGGATAGCTTTGAACCTTTCTTCTCTAAACGACTACTACGCAAGCATGGTCGGTGAAGTAGGAAATGCCACCAAGGCTGTGAAGGACAACCAAACCTTCCTTGATGATCTGCTTCGTCAGATGAAAGCGATGAAGGATAGCATTTCCGGGGTTTCCTTGGATGAAGAGATGGCAAACCTTGTTAAGTATCAGCAGGCTTTTATCGCCACATCTAAGATCCTTTCCACCGTGGAAGACATGTTTGATGCTTTGATCTCAGCCAAAAGATAGGGGGTAGCCCATGAGGATAGGCTTTAACACCAAGTATCAAAGCTTTCTTGCTGACCTAAACAGACTATCCTCGGAGATAAACGCAAGCCAGCTCAAGATATCCTCTGGGAAGAAGTTTCTTAGACCATCAGATGACCCCCCATCCGCGGTGATAACCTTAAACTACAAACAGGGAATCTCAGTGATAGAGAGATATGGGAAAGCGATCGATGAGGGATTAGCTTTCTTGCGAGCCCAAGAGAGCACCCTTGGGCAGGTTGAAGACCTTATCGCCCGAGCTAAAACCTTAGCTATAAACTCTGTTAACGCCACAAACGATGTTAACGCTCGTCAAGCCATAGCAAAAGAGGTTGATTCCATCGTCTCAACCCTTCTCTCCCTTGCCAACTCCCAGCTTGGAGAAAAGTATATCTTCTCAGGGGACAAGACAACAGGCTTTGAGGAGGGGACAAAGCCCTTCATGCTTGTTAAAGAAACCCTCCCAAACGGGCAGGTTATAGAAAGGGTTATGTATAACGGGTCGGTTGAGCAAGCAAGCATTGGCTACGACAAGGACATGAAGCTTACCCTTGGTGAAACAGGACAAAAGACATTTATGGAAACCGGCGTTTTTGAAACCCTCCTTGCGTTAAAACGAACCCTTCAGGCTGACAACAACATTGACTATCAGAAGGAGCAGTATTACATCCAAAGCTTTATCGGGAAGCTTGATGAAATTTTTAATGCCATCTCAGGCTACCGCGGGGAGGTAGGAGCTAAAATTAGTCATCTTGAGACGAAAAAAGACTTGTATGAAGATTTCAAGCAGACCATTCAGAAGAACCTTGCAGAGGCAGAATCTGCTGACCTTGCCGAGCTTGCCACAAAGCTTCAAAGCTTGAGCATAGCCTACGACGCAGCCTTGAAATCCGTGGCCATGGTCTCTGACCTCTCTTTAGCCAAGTATCTGTAAAGCTTGAGTAAGTTTTCTAAACTCGGTCGTGACCCTCCGTCATAAACAGTGTCAAGCACAAAAAGGGACTGTATTAAAAATGTTTTTATGTAAGCCCCCCGCTGTCACCCCGAGGCGTCAGCCGAGGGGTCTCCCTGGGGACGCCGTCCCGAACGAAGTGAGGGATGCCTCGCTATCGCTCGGCACGACGAAGTAGGGGACTTTTTTGAACAACCCCATCCTTGGATAAAAAGTAGTTTATAAATCAAGTATTAACTAAAGGTCGAGCTGAGGATGTATCTCAACAGCGCATTAACCACTGCGCAAGCCGCGGGACTTCCACCCTTTCTGCTTAAGTTTGTTATATAAGGAATGTCTTCTCGAAGAAGCATTAGCTTTGCCGAAAGGGCTTTAACAAATCCTACAGGCAGACCAACAACCACTACATCGTCCCTTTTTTGCTCCCTTAAAACCTCTATAGCTCTGACCAAAGCCGTCGGAGAGTTGCCAATCACTACCAGCCCAAGGTCGTTTTCGTTTTTTAATGCAAGCTCTACCGCTTGCTCGGTGCGTGTGCCGACACTAACCTCTCCAACCTTATCTAAATAGCAGACCACTTTTTCTCTCGGATAGAGCCTTTTTGAGATGCCGGCTTTCGTCATCTCTACATCAACAAGGATCTTCTTTTTATCCCTCAAATTCTTAAGAGCTAGCTCAATAGCTTTCGGATGAAAGACCATGGTTTCAATGTACTCCGGGTCAGCCGTCGCATGAACTACCCTCTTTACAACCTCTCTCTCAAGGGGCATAAACCTGCTAAAATCGAACTCTCTTTCAATAATACGAAAGCTTTCCTCTTCTATGCTTTGTGGGCTGTAGGTTCTTACCTCGTCAATCCGCTCTTTTACGATTTCGGCAAGTCGCTCATGCTGTCCAAGGGGCTTGGTTATTAATACCTCTGCCCAAGGGAAATCAGCCTTAATCTTCTCAACAATCTCTGGTAGGTCCTTCGTTACATGAACGCCAGCTGAGAGAAAAAGGGGATGAAGAATTACCCTTTTTGCCCCATCCTTAAGACACTGCCTTAGGGCGGACTCCACATCCGGCTCCCCAAATTGCAGATAGGCTAACACTACATCCTCTTCAGGCACATCAAGAATTTTGGATAGGTAAACCCTAAAGGGCTCCCAAGCATTGGCAGACCTCTTTGGGCTCCCATGCAAAACGAGCACTATCTTTTCTCTCTCGCCCTTCATCCTAAAGGGACCTCCATATTTAAAATTGCCTTCCCGCCATGACAGGAAAATCTTGCCTTTGTTCCAAAGATTAAAGGGTAATTTTTTTTACCATGCCCGAAAGGAAAGTCAACCCCTATGGGAATATTTTCTGGAAGGTTATGCTGAAGGCTATGGAGCAAGGCTTCTGAAGATATCCCGCCTAAATCTCCAAATAGGATGCCTTTTATTCGCTGAAGAGATATACTCAAGATAACCTGCATGAGAGCTCGCTCCAAGCGATGTGGCGGTTCGTTCACATCTTCAAAAAATAGAATAATTTCTTCCTCAAGAGGGAGATAAGCGGTCCCGCAGAGACTGGCAAAGGTGGCAAGGTTCCCCCCAAAGAGATATCCTTCAGCTTCTCCATCTCGGTAAGCTCTTCCTTCGAGCACAAGCTCTATTCTTTTGCGGTGAAGGATTTCTAACAGAAGGTCAAGACAATCTCTCTCAACCGTAGGTAAGTTGACAACCATCGGGGCATGGATGCCAATGCTTCTAAATTTTTTCCAGAAGTAGGAATGAAGGGCTGTAATGTCAGAAAAGCCAATTATAGGAGGGATTTGAAATGGTTTAAGGTTTAGATTTTTTAAATACTCATCTAAAAAAGGAAGGATTTTTATGGCTCCAAAGCCACCCCGGACTGCCCACAGATAATCAAACTCTTGCATAGCTATTATTTCTGCTAAAAGAAAAGCAGCTACCGAGGGGATAGAAGGGGTAGGGTCGGCAAAAGATTTAAAGGAAAGTCCGAGCTCTTTTAAGACTTCAAGCCCCTTTGCCAAATCTTCTTCTTTCGGAGGGCTTGAAGGTTGAACTACGGCAATGCGGAGCATTTTTTCCAAAGAAGATAGAGCCCTTCAAGCGTAAGAAGGGGCTCAACTCTTTTTATACGCTTACTTAAGGGAGAAATAACCCTGGCAAGCCCCCCTGTGGCAATGACCTCAGGGTTGCTCTTCATCTCTACGCTAAGCATATCGATCAAGCCATCAGCAAGGCAGGCGAACCCATAAAGAATTCCGCTCTTCATGGCTGAGATGGTATCTTTTCCAAGAGGAGATTCTGGGGGAGAAAAAAGGTCTATCTTAGGGAGCTTTGCCGTCTTGGTAAAAAGACTCTCTGAGGCTGAAAGAACACCAGGTGCAATAGCTCCGCCAAGATAGACTCCACCCTCAGAAATACAATCAAAGGTGGTAGCTGTCCCAAAATCAACGACGATGCAAGGCTTTTTATACTTTTCCCAGGCAGAAAAGGCGTTAACGATCCTATCTGCCCCTACCTCAGAAGGATACTTAAGGTCAATTTTAATGGGCACAGTCTCCGAGCTTGCAACCAAGACTTCCCTTGCAAGCCATTTTCTCCCAAGCTCAACCCAAAAAGAGGTTAGGCTTGGAACAACGGAGGAGATAGAAAGCCCTTTAATCTCGTGAAGCTTGATTTGGTATAGGTCTAAAAAACCTTTTAGCTTTACTAAAAGTTCTTCAGTTGAAACAGGGGTTTCAGTGCGGAAGCTACCGCAAGCCTTTAGCGCTCCGTCAAAATGAAAAATCGCAAATCCCGTAGAGGTGTTTCCAACATCAACGGTCAATAGATATTCAGGCATGGGCTAAAAGATAGCAGACCCAGTTGTCCTTTTCCCTTTTTTCAAGGATTTTAACCGGTGCTTTGGCTAAGGCGGACTCGATCTCTTCGCACATGGTGTAGACTATGCCCGAGAGTATGTAATATCTTGCAGAAAAAAACTCTTTTTTGCCCAAGAGTTCTAATAACAAGCCTTTGTAAAGGTTTGCTAAAATGAGGTCCCCTTCATAGGGTAGATGCTCCCGAACATCTCCTTCTATGACCTCGGCAGAGAGGTTGTTTAAGGCAAGGTTGTGCTTTGCTACGCGGACGCAAAGGGGGTTGTAGTCAAGGGCAACAACCTTCTTCCCAAGCTTTGCCCAAAGAAGGGTTAAAATTCCGCTTCCGCAGCCAAGGTCAAAGACCTTTTCAATAGTAGGGTCAAGGTTGTATAGGTCCCAAGAGGCGTTGAGCACCATCTCCGTTGTGGGATGCATCCCCTCGCCGAAGACAACGCTTGGGTCAAACCGAAGGTCATACTCTCCTTCATACCAAATGGGGGCAATCCTTATCGGACCAACTTTGAAAGGACGAGGGATCCGCCTTTCGTTCCACTCAGAAAAGGGGACAACATCCTTTACATCAAGGATAAGGTTATACTTTTTAACGAGGCTATCTACAAGCTCATCCTTTGGCTTGTGAAAGAAAAGAACCCCGATCCCATCCTCTTCCCAGTAGCCTATGAGGTCTGGGTCATCAAAGTCTCTGAGCTCAGGATGGGTGTTCCTAAAGCCGTAAATATAGAATTGAGTGTATTCCTTGTAGGGTGGTCTAAGCATCTTTTTAAGCTTACTTAGTTAAGGAAAAATTTCAACAACCTCTCAAAGAAAGGAGCACCAAGATATTGAAAAATAAGCCCTAAGAAAAGGTTAAGAAGGAGCCAAAAAAGGATGAGCCACCTTATACGCCTTTTCTTTTTTACAAAAAATTCTTTACTTAAGCCTTCCTGGGAAAACATCTTTCTTAGAAAGGAAATTCTCTCATAAAGACCGTAGTGATGCCAGGATTTTTCAAAAAGTTGACCCGTTGCCTCACCCACCTTGTAGAGGGCTTTAACTAAGGGAACCTCTGACCCAAGGTAATAGCAGGCAAACATGTCAGCCTCCCTCTCCAAGGACCTTAAAAAATAAGCAAAAATATAACGAAAGAAGAAAAAAGCAAAGATCATGAGGTAGAAAGAAAGAATAATTTCTAAAATTTCTTTGTTTGTTTCAAAAAATTCAGAAAAAGCATCAACATCCTCAAACATAAGAGCAAAGGGAAGAAGGAAGAGGAAGAGCAAATTCAGCAGATATAAAGTAAAGCTAAAGAGGAGAAGGAATAGCCATAGCCCGTGATGATTGCGCAGATGGGCGACTTCATGCGCTATCACCCCAAGCACCTCATCCTCATCAAGCACCTTAAGTAAGGGCTCGCTAAAGAAGAGATATCTAAAGGGAGGAAAAAAGCCTAAAACCCCTGCGGTGTAAAGCCTTGGTCCTATGGGCTTAAGGACAAGGATGTTTCGAAATTTTATCTTTAAAGCTCTGGTGAAATTTTCGATTAGATTTCTTAAGTAGGGAGATGAAAGCTCATAAACTGGTAGGACCTTTACCATCAGAGCTGGCGCAACGACAAGAATAAGCAAAATAAAACTGCCAGTCCGTAAAGGATAATCAAAGCTAAGATAATCAGCGGTTTCTTCAAGAAGGTATAGTAAGAGAAGGGGAGAAAGCAGGGCAAAAAAGAGCCTTAGGTATTTTAAGTTTAGATTGTAGAGAAGAATCCGGGCTGGCAAATAATAATGAAAAAAGAGCAAGAGAGGGGGTATAAGCCCAAAATACCTATCTTCAAAAAGGCTTTTAACCCCAAAAATACTTAAGTCTGCGGTAAAAAAGGAAAAAATCATAAGAAAAATAAGAAAATGCACTCTACGAGGAAGTCTACTGTTTAAAGGAAGAGCTTTCTTAAAAGATGTTAAAACAAGAAAGAAAAGGACTTCTTTAAAAAGAAAGAGAAGGACTAAAGACCAAACATCTAAGCCTAAATCAAGAGAAGGAGCAAGCTCAACGAGTAAAAAGGCTAACCAAAAAAATATTAAATCTTCATAGATCACTCTTAAAGTTTAGAAGGAAAGTAGATATTTAACAAGGGCTTGCCTTTCTTCCGGAGAGATCTTTTTTGTTAGGTTAATAAAAGATTTCATTGCTCCAAACCTTGATTTATCGATTATAGGTTCCCTTTTACCGAGAAAGAAGTCTTCAAGGTCTTTGGGCTTGCCAGCATAAGCTTTAGAGATCTCCTTCACTGATGGGGCAACTGCGCTTGAGCTTTCAGAATGGCAGGCTGTGCACCCTAACCTTTGAAAAACCTCCTTTCCCTTCTTTGCGTATTGCGCGATTGATGCGCTCGTCCAAATAAGCCCGCAAACTGAAGCTAAAACTAAAACTTTCACTGATTTTTTAAACATACAAACCCTCCTTTAAACGCTTATTAAAACTGTAAATTATCCCCCTTTTTCAAACGTTGACCAAGGGCAAACTCATAGGCTGACATCCTTTTTTTACCCTCAAGCTGAACCTCTTCAAGTAAAAGAGCACCCTTTCCACAAGAAACCAAAATACCTTCCTTTGATATGTTTAAAACTTCACCGGGTGAGCCCTTTGCTTCTTCTATATCTATATTTTTTGCCTTATAAACCTTGAGTATTTTCCCTTGATAGTAAGTCCAAGCAGAAGGCCAAGGCTGAAAAGCCCTCACCTTTCGTTCTATTATCAAGGCATCCTCATTCCAGTTAAAAAAGCCATCTTCCTTTTTGAGAAGCGGGGCATAGGTTGCTTTATCGTGTTCCTGAGGTTGAGGAAAGAGCTTACCTTCTTTGTGAAGCTTTAAAGCCTTATCAAGGGCAACGACGGCTAAATTCTTTAGCTTTTCTGTTAAGCTTGGAGTTGTTTCATCTTCGTCAATTTCTATCCTTTCTTGAAGGAGGATAGGACCTGTATCCATGCCCTCATCCATCTGCATAACCGTGATGCCTGTTTCTTTTTCACCTGTAAGAATGGCATAAACGATAGGAGATGCTCCGCGGAATTTTGGCAAAAGGGAGGCATGAAGGTTCCAAAAGCCAAACCCTGGGGTCTGAAGTAGCTCTGAAGGCAAGATCTTTCCGTAAGCAAAGACTACTCCCAAGTCTAACTCAAAGCTTTTTATGGTTTCCAAAAAAGCCGTATCCCGAAGCTTAGCAGGCTCAAGAACCGGCAACCCCTTCTCTTCAGCCCAGGTCTTAACAGGAGAAGGGAAGGGCTTAAGCCCTCGTCCCTTAGGCTTTTCTGTCTGGGTTACTACGACCACTAAATCCTCGTTTTGGTATAAGTATTCAGCAACAGGGATAACAAATTCCGGCGTGCCAAAAAAAGCTACTCGGTATTTTTTCATTTAATGCTTCACTTTTTTATGAAATTCAAATTCTCCGGTCTCGTTGACATCAACCACTACCACATCACCTTCGGTAAAGGCTCCCTCAAGCACTTTTATAGCTAAGGGGTTTTCGATGTATCTCTGGATTGCTCTCTTCAAGGGTCTTGCTCCAAAGATGGGGTCGTATCCTATTTCAGCAATCTTTAGCTTCGCCCTTTCAGTGATCTCTAAGAATAAACCCTTTTCAGCAAGCCGAGAGTTGAGATACTTTATCTGAATGTCAACGATCTGTAAGATATGGTCCATCGTAAGGTTGTTGAAGATGATGACCTCATCGATCCTGTTTAAGAATTCAGGTCTTAAGGAAGTCTTAAGGAGGTCCATAATCTTTCTTTCAATCTCTTCCTTAGCGTAGAATCCCTCTTGGAAGTAGTGGCTACCAAGGTTTGAGGTCATGATGATGATGGTGTTGCTAAAGTTGACAGTGCGCCCTTTACCATCCGTAAGCCTTCCGTCATCAAGCACTTGAAGCAGTATGTTAAAGACTTCAGGATGAGCCTTTTCTATCTCGTCAAGAAGGATAACTGAGTAGGGCTTTCTTCTCACGGCTTCGGTCAATTGTCCACCCTCTTCATAGCCCACATACCCCGGAGGAGCTCCAATAAGCCTTGCCACTGAGTGCTTTTCCATGTATTCGCTCATGTCTATTCTAATCAAGGCTTTTTCGGTGTCAAACATAAACTCCGCAAGGGCTTTAGCAAGCTCGGTTTTACCTACACCGGTTGGACCGATGAAAAGAAAAGAGCCTATCGGACGGTTTGGGTCCTTAAGCCCTGCTCTTGCCCGGCGGATGGCGTTTGCAATTGCGGAAATGGCATGGTCCTGCCCAACAACCCTCTCCCGCAATCTTTCCTCGATCTTAAGGAGCTTTTCCCTTTCTGATTCTAGAAGCCTTTTCACTGGAATGCCCGTCCATTTAGCTATTATTTCGGCAATATCCTCTGCGTCAACTTCTTCTTTAAGGAACCGTTTACCCTTTTGAACCTCGGCAAGCTTTTCGTTCTTTTGAGCTAATTCCTTCTCAAGCTGAGGTATGAGCCCGTAGATAATCTCTGCTACTCGGTTTAGGTCTCCTTGTCTTTCTGCTTGCTGGGCTTCGATCTTGAGCTGGTCGATCCTCTCTTTGATCTTTCTGATCTCCTGAATGATCTCCTTTTCCCTTTGCCACTGAGCCTTCATCTCTTCTGCTTGCTTTCTAAGTTCGTCAAGCTGTTCAAGAAGTTTCTGCAGCCTCTCCTTAGCCTTGGGGTCGGTTTCTTTTTCTAAGGCAACCTTTTCGATCTCAAGCTGTTTGATCTTTCTTTCTATCTCATCGATCTCCGTTGGCATAGAATCGATTTCAATGCGGAGCTTTGCTGCTGCCTCATCTATAAGGTCTATGGCTTTGTCAGGAAGGTATCTATCGGTGATGTAGCGATGGGAAAGGGTGACCGCGGCAATGATAGCATTGTCCGTAATCTTAACGCCGTGGTGCACCTCATACTTTTCCTTAAGACCTCTGAGGATAGCTATAGCTTGCTCGATCGTTGGCTCTTCAACATAAACAGGCTGGAAGCGCCTCTCTAACGCTGGGTCCTTTTCTATATATTTTCTGTATTCTTCAATGGTTGTTGCGCCGATGCAGTGTAGCTCACCCCTTGCAAGGGCTGGTTTTAGCATGTTTGCTGCATCCATTGCCCCTTCAGCGGCCCCAGCTCCAACGATGGTGTGGATTTCATCGATGAAGAGGATGATCTCCCCCTCGCTAGCCTGCACTTCAGCAAGTATCCCCTTTAGCCTCTCTTCAAACTCGCCACGATACTTTGTTCCTGCAAGGAGGCTCCCAAGGTCAAGCTGAATGATTCTCTTATTCTTTAAGATCTCGGGGACATCTCCGGCTACGATCCTCTGGGCAAGCCCCTCGACGATAGCGGTCTTACCCACGCCAGGCTCACCCACAAGCACGGGATTGTTTTTAGTTCTACGGGAAAGGATGTGCATTACTCGGCGGATCTCTTCATCCCTTCCGATAACTGGGTCAAGCTTCCCAGCCCTGGCAAGGGCTGTTAGGTCTCGTCCGAAACGTTCAAGGGCTTGATACTGCTCCTCTGGGTTCTGGTCAGTGATACGTCTTCCTTTACGGATCTGCTTGATAACTTCCATGGCTGAGGTAAAGGTTGCCCCTCTACGGCGTAGGGCTTCGCCAGCTTTTGTAGGGCTATCTATTATGGCTAATAGAAGATGCTCAGTTGAGATGTAGGCATCGCGCATTTCTTTGGCTAAGGCTTCAGCCCTGTCCAAAACCTGTTTTAAAGGCATAGATAAGTAGAGCTGATAAGCCCCTCCTGAAACCCTCGGAAGCCTTTCTAAAATTTCCTCAAGCTCAGTTGAGATTATCTTTGAATTTATGCCGAGCCTATCAAGAATGGTGGGGATAATTCCTCCTTCTTGCTCTATCATCGCCTTAAGTAGATGCTCAGGATGGAGCTCTGTATGATTGTAAGACTCCGCAAGCTTTTGCGCTGACTGAAGCGCTTCTTGAGCTTTAAAAGTAAACTTTTCAAGCTTCATTTGCTAACCTCCTAAAAGTGTTTTTCTTTTTAAAAATAAAAACAAGGTTTAAGAATTCAAGGTATGACATAGATAAAATAGGGGTCTTGAATTTAAAAAACAGGATGTTTATTTTTAAGTCAGAAAAGAAAAATAAAATCAAAAAGGAGGTGATAGGTATGGCTGACTTAGTAGTATGGCGTCCATTTCAAGAATTAAGAAAGGAGATCGACAGGCTATTTAATGAATTCTTTAGCAGACCTGTATTGCCAGAAAAATTTGAATGGTTTGAATGGACACCAGCTGTTGATGTATCTGAAACAGAAGATAGCATTATTGTAAAAGCTGACCTACCTGGTGTCAAACCAGAGGAGATTGAAATCAACATCTCAGACAACATTTTGACTATTAGAGGTGAAAAGAAGAGAGAAGAAGAGGAAAAGAAGGAAAACTTTTATCGTGTAGAAAGGTATTATGGTAGCTTTATGAGGGCTATTCAACTTCCAACTGAAGTAGATGTAGAAAAGGTAAAGGCTACTTACAAAGATGGTGTGTTAAAAGTTGTCCTTCCTAAGAAGGTAGAGCCAAAGAAAACTATTAAGGTTGAAGTTGAGAAGTAAAATGGTCGTATCCCCGGGGGGCAATTTCCCTTAGCCCCCCGTTTTCTTTTAGAAATAACTTTCTTTCTGGAATAATTTCCCCAATTTTGTAAAGCTTCCTGTTTAGACTTTCTTCTATCTTAGGTATTGCCCTTAGCTTTTCCTTTGAAACCGTAAAGAGTAGGGCAAAATCTTCTCCGCCAGCCAAGGCATCATCTAAGGTTGCGCAAGAAGCAACAGGAATTTTTTCAACCTCTACGATAGCTCCAACATTCGAAGGTCTGCAAAGACGATAGAGGTCAAGGAGAAGCCCGTCTGAAATGTCAATCATACTTTCTGCAACTTGGCTAAGCTCGCGTCCAAGCTCAACCTCAGGCTCTGGACGAAGATGGGCTAAACGAGCTTGCTCTGGGATTTCTTCCAAAGGCTTTTCTTTAATCAGTCTTAAGAAGGCGGAGCTTGCCCCGAGTGGTCTTGAGACAAACACCTCATCACCCGGTTTTGCCGTTGACCTAAGAACCGGTCTTTCAGCTACTCCAACCAAGGCAAGGTTTAAGAAAAAAAACGGGCTCTTTACCGTATCTCCGCCCACAAGCTTTGCTGAATAATTTCCTAAACAGGCATTTATTCCCTCAAGCAGGGGGTCAAGCCAGGCTTTATCTAAGGCAATGTTTGACCCAAGGGTAAGGACGGCGTAGAGAGGGGTTCCCCCCATGGCGGCAATGTCTGAAAGGTTAACCGCTGATAGCTTATAGCCAAGGTCAAAAAAGGTATAGTAATCAAGTTTGAAATGGATGCCCTCAACGAGGGCATCCGTCGTGAAAAGCAGGTAATTTTTTTCTTGAAGTTTGATGACCGCGCAGTCTTCCTCTGCGGAGGCTAAAATTTCTTTATTTTGCGGAAGAAATCTTCTTAAGTATTCGATCCACTCCTGTTCGGTCACGGCCTCTAAAAGAAGCAGAAGGAAGATTATTCTGCGTTCATAAGCTCAAATTCGCTGAAAAAGAAGGGGATTTCCCTGCTTGCCGATTCTGGGCTATCCGAACCGTGCACGGTGTTTTTTTCCTTATCAAGCCCGTAAAGTTTTCTTATGGTGCCTTCTTTTGCTTGAGCTGGGTCGGTTGCACCCATAAGCTCCCTTACTTTGGCTATGGCGTTTTCGCCTTCTAACACCATGGCTACGATAGGACCTGAACTCATGTAGTTTGTAAGGTCTTCATAAAAGGGTCTCTCCTTATGAACAATGTAAAAGGCTTTAGCTTGCTCTTTGGTGAGCCGCACTTTCTTTAGAGCTACCACCCGAAGTCCGTTTTCTTCAAAGTGAGCAATAACCTTTCCTATAAGGTTCCGGCTAACACCGTCAGGTTTTATCAACACCAGGGTTCGTTCCATCGTGCCCTCCCTTGCCAATTTTTTGATGTTGCCAAACTATACCCGAGATTTTCTGCTTTTACAACCTTCCACACACCCTTCCGGTGTTCTTTATCTTCGCTGAACCTATTGAGCAATCAATTAAAAATTCTTACAATAAAAACATGTATCTACCCAAATTACCAAATCTCGAAACAAAAAAAGCCCTAATAATTGCCCCCCAGCCTGAGCTTAATTTTCTAAAAGCTTGCTTTCCATTAGAGCTTATCACCACCTATTTAGGCGTTAAGATTTTCCGAAGAGGCAATGCCTTGGTGTGTGGCCCTCTTTTTTCCGCTCAGATGGCAGGATTTTTGTTTGAACTCTTAGCAAGGGCTAAAGTTAGGGAAGCGATGTTTCTCGGCTGGGGCGGTGCCCTAAACAAAGCTTCTAACAAGGGCGAACTTTTCGTGCCAACGAAAGCTTACACCAAGCTTGGCTTAACCAAAGAGCTCTATCCTAAAAGAAGGACCTTTTATCCTTCAAGTGATCTTTTAGTCAAGCTTGAAACCGAGTTAGCAAGGCTTAATCTTTCTTATAAAAAAGGGGCTATTCTTTCTGTTGATTTTCCTTTCCCTTACGAAAGAGGAAAAGGGCTCCCTAAGAGAGTGAAAGCGGATGTGTTAGACATGGAGGCTTCAGCCCTCTTTGCCCTCGGCGAATATTATGGTATAGAGGTTGCCGGGCTAACTTTTATAACCGATAAAGTAGGAGAGTTAAGCCAAAGCCTGCCAGAAAATTTGCAAAGCCTAAGACAAAGGCTTCTACCCCTTTTTAGGTCGTTTATCGAGAAAGACGCTTGAGATGAAACGCAGAAAAAAGAACCCTTTTGAGATATTCGGGCTTACTCCCAAGCTTGTTGCTGAGCTTCCTGATGAGGTGTTGTTTAAGCTCATCAAATCGATTTATCGCGTGCTTCAGCTTGTATATCATCCTGACAAAGGTGGCGACCCAAGGAAGGCGCTTGAGCTAAACCTTGCCTTTGAGAGCCTAAACTACGAAAAGGACCCTGAGGCATTTCGAGCTTATAAAAAGGCTTATGTCGAGCGTCTATCAAGAAAGACCTTGTGGAAGGAGATAGAGGAGCTTGAGAGCCAAAACAGAAAGCTTACTTATCTTCTTGAGCTTTTGAAGGAAAGGTTTTGGCAGTATCTTTGCCTTGGCTCAAACCTTGACCAAGAACCTTTTAGACGAGGTTTTGCCCTAAAGGTTAGCCTCATCGATGTTGTCTCTCAGCTAAACTATGGTCAGTTTACGCCCCTTCGTCGAAGGGATATCTTTTACAAAGAGGTTTGGCTCTGGAAGGATAACCTGGCTTTAAGAAAAAAGGGGAAAAAAGATGTTTTTGAAAGAGTTAAATCTTATGTAGTGCTTGGAACGATAAAGAGAGAGCATTTTTCCCCTTGGCCCTTCCTTAGTCGGGATTTCAAGGAAGAACAGATGTTTCTAAAGGATTATATGAAGCGAGAAACCTTTATCAAAGAGGCTCTTTTTTTCTTGACCCCTGAGCTTAAACCAAACCATTATCTCTTCGTCTATCCTCAAGGCTCAAAGGATTTGGTCTATTTGGAGGGTCTGATTACCAAGGTAGAGGAGTTTTCGGCAGTTGATTTTCTAACGCTCTGGAACAAAGCAGAAGATATTCTCTTTCCTGGCTCTCAATCTGAGGGTTTAAAAGAAGGTTTGCCTGAAGACTCATAGAAAGTTTAGAAATTTCCCTTTCAATTTCTCAAAAGTTGATTAGTATTGATTTTTGAGCGAAAAAATAGGGATTATAAGGGGGTACTATGTTTGTCTTCTCCGCTGGGATGAAAAAGCCGACCATCCTTGAAGAGGAAAAGCACAAAAATTTGAGGCTTGCTCTACCCTCTGACTTTTCCTTTCTACGGAAGGTTGTAGCCTTACCCCTTGGATACTCTGAGATCATTGCAGCTTCCATGTATTATCCTGTCCTGTTTGGTGTTTCAGAAAGTTTTATCTACCCCTTTGCCGTCCTTGGGATAGAAGAGAAGAACCTCTTTGTAAACGATAAAGGGCAGTTTATCGTTGATGTCATCCCGAAGTGTGCTGAGCTCTATCCCTTTGGCGTAGCTAAAAAAGGGGATGACTATCTTGTGGTTTACGATGAAAGGGCTGAAGCTTCAGATGGTGAGCCTGTGTTTGCTGAGGACGGAAGCTTTACCCCCTTCTTTACCCAAAGGAAGGAGGAGCTCACTAACTATGCTTTAGACATCAACCAAGCTTTAGAGTTTGCTAAAACCGCCTACGAGAACGGGCTTCTCAAGCTTATAGAAGGGCTAAAGATAGACACGAAGCATGGCTCGGTTGTGCTAAAAAATGTCCTCATTGCCAACGCCGTTGAAGCCATACCCAAGCTTTCCCCAGAGAAGCTCTATCACTTTAATGTTACAGGTTATCTTCCCATTCTCTACGCTACCTACTTTAGCGTTAGGAATTTCAAACTCTTTGACCTAATTGCTTAAGTATTCTTAGGTTCATCACTAAAGCCCCAGATGATCTCAACCGCAGAAAACCGTATCGCCCTATGGATCACTCTTTCCCAATCTATGCTACTTTTTCCTTTCACCGCTAAGGCATACTGGAAGTTGCCAAGGTAGCGGGAGTTGAGGTAGAGGGGCTTTAAGGTTTCGAGTATGATCCCAGTTGTGTTTAGATTTATCGCCCGTCCGTCCTCAAGGTTTATGGTTACGACCGGAGGGGTCACTCCCTCAAGCACCGTCCCAGGTATAAGGGGCTCGGTGAAGATGAAAACCTGAGAGAAGCCTGCCCTCTTTAGGGCATAGAAGAGCGTCCAAGGCTTCCAGCGGGTTAGGTGATGGGGTGGAAAATCGTTATACCACCACTTGAATTTTCTATAGCCCTTAGCCAAGTTCTCAAACTTATAAAAGGGAGGACAGTTAAGAAGGAGGTAGCCTTCATCATCTTCTAAAAGCTCATAAATTCCTTGCAAAAATTTCATAGGCTCTTCCACATGCTCAAGCACCTCAAAGGCGGAAACCACCTTGTAGGGACCCTTAAAATCTTCAGGGAGCTCATCAAAGGTTAGGGCTTGGGCTACTTTGAGCTTAAAGTTTCTCTTTGCGACCTCTACGGCTTCAGAGCTTGCCTCCATTCCGTAGACATCAAACCCAAACTTTTTAGCGATAAGCAAGAAAAACCCTGTGCTACAACCAACATCAAAGAGCTTTCCCTTTGGAAGCCTATCAAGGATAGTTTGTAGAACAGTAAACCGCGGAACCCTAAGCCATTTTTTGACCTCAGTTTTCTCGTCGGAGACCTCTTTAAAAGATTGATAAGCAGTAGACTTTAAATCAAGAAGCCCAATGTATTCCGTTTTCTCATCATAAACTTTGTCGTAGTCAGCAGCATTAATCGGATACGGAAACTGCAAACCGCAAGAAGGGCATTCAAACATCCTTGACTGATTTATCACTTCAAAAAGTGGAAATTCCCCAGAATATTCGCAAACTGGGCACTTCTCGGGCTTTGGATAATCTTTCTCCACCAGAAGCTCAGCATCTTTTAAGGCATAGTAGACAACCCTTGCCGGGATGCTCTGGATGCAGGGGCTGTAGAACTCGTGCTTTACCCTGGCTTCAGGGCAAGGACCGTCTGAGGTATGCTTCATGCAGGGAGCAACGCAGGTTTGCCCTCTGTAGTTGGCTGGGATGCTGATCACCGTAGGATAGGTCCTTGCTCGTAGCTCTCCGTCGATCGGTCCAGAGATGAGAACCGTTGGTTTTTTAAGCCCTGCGGCAATGTGGAGAGTTGCCGTATCTGCGGTGATCACGGCGTCTGAAAGATAGACAGCAGCAATCAAGTATCGTATATCTTTCATCAGGGAGCTTAGGTTTACCGAGGTAATTCCATAGGCTTCAAGAGCAAGCTCAAGGGTGACATCCTCGCTTGGGAGGCTGCAGAGCACGGGCACATACTCCTTCTCAATGAAAGGCTCGATCTCCTTTAGGAGCTTTGGCGGAAGCGACCTATGAACCGATGAGGCAAGATAGTGAAAGAGAAGAACCTTCTTCCCGTCGCTTGCTTCCCTGATTTGGTCAAACACTGGTTTAAGCTCAGAAACAATGTTTTGGTCAACTACTACATCAGGCGTTTCATCCTCAGCGTTAAAAACTTGACACTTCCATAGGAAATACTCAACCAAGTTTAGATTATCAAACTGGGGAGTGTTGACCATTTCTATTACCTTTACCATGTAGTTTGCTTTTGAGACAAACTTATAGGGGACGGGCATGGGGAGGAGCTTATCGATGTAAGGGAGTTTCTCAAGGACTGGTCTTGCCCTACCGGAAATGCTGACAAA